>Ga0129309_1000288_pt1 | contig 43353 bp, 44 predicted proteins | sample L1105metagenome_FD_94439 | JGI IMG/M metagenome (GOLD analysis project Ga0129309, IMG submission 94439) | Ring-tailed lemur group fecal microbial communities from Wisconsin, USA - L1105 metagenome | ecosystem: Host-associated > Mammals > Digestive system > Large intestine > Fecal | place: USA...
GGGCCGCCCGCAAAAGCTCCAGCTGCGCGCTCATTTTCCCGACTTCATCCGGGATGCCAGCTTTTTCCGCATGAGGACCGTGGTGCCCCGGCCCGGCACAGAGCGGACTGTCAGTTTGTCCATAAAGCTCTCCATAATGGTAAAGCCCATACCGCTGCGCTCCTCTCCCCCAGTGGTGTACAACGGCTCCCGGGCCTTTGCCACGTCCGCGATCCCCCGGCCGTGGTCCTTCACTGTCAGCTCCAGCACGTTGCCCGGACAGATGCGGGCCCGTACCGCCACCTTGCCGATGGCATCCGGATAGGCATGGACGATGGCGTTGGTCACCGCCTCGCTGACTGCCGTCTTGATATCCTCCAGCTCATTGAGGGTGGGGTCCATCTGGGCAGCAAAGCAGGCCACGGCCGCCCGGGCAAAGCCCTCGTTGCTGCTGCGGCTGGGAAATTCCAGCAGGACCTCATTGGTGGCTTTTGTCTTCATTATGTAAACCTCCTTTTTACCGTATGGTCACCAGCCGGCCGATGCCGGCGGCATCCAGCACCCGCCGGGCCTGCTGAGGAACGTTGCACACCAGGATGCTGCCGTCCAGCAGCTGCATCCGCTGCTGGGCCCGCAGGATCAGAGCGATGCCGGAGCTGTCCATAAATGTCACCCCCGCCATGTCCAGCACCAGTGTTTTCGGCAGCGCAGCGTCAATGGCCATTTCCACTTCACGGAGGCTGTTTCGCGCACCGTGGTGATCCAGCTCCCCGCTGAGTTCCAGCAGCAGATTCCGGTCCGCGCTTTTTGCGTTAATCTCCATAGTCATTCCCCTTTTGCTGATTCTTTGGTTTTGCGCTGTATTTTCTTTTTATTATAGGGGGCCATGCCTGTCTTTTTTGTCGGATTCTTTCCACCCTGCGGTATTTTGAAAAATTTCTTTCGCCCGCCCTTTCCCGTGCCCTTGACAGCGGGTATCATGAGGGCAATCTGACAGCGCCAGGATGCCTGCAAGGTGGAAATACGTGGAAATCAGAGCTTCCGGCGAGCTTTTTGGCGCATTGCTCCGCGGTGCGGCAGACGGCCGGGTATATGAAGTCCCCCAAAAAAGCAAAATAACAAAAAAGAACCCTACGGCGCGAAAAATTTACACGCCGTAGGGTCTTTTTTATTTTTGGTTCCGCCGATGCTCCATGGGGATGTAACGGATGCCGTCTGTCAGCTGCTCCGCCGCTGTGGGCTGGAACCCAAGGCGGCGATAGACTTCCACGGCATACGGTGAAGAATGGACTGTAATCGTTTCGGCGCCGCTGTCCGTGAAAAAGCGCCGCATCAGTGCCGTCCCCACTCCCTGCCGGTGATAGCCCGTATCCACGAAAAACAAGGAGATATGGGTGCCGCCGGGGCGAATGGCCAGGACACCGATGATGCGCTCCCCCTCAAAGGCCCCATAGACCGTCAGAGCCTTCACAGCCGCCGGGTCAGTGATATAATCGTGAAATGCCCGCACACCTTCCGGTGCGTAATCCGGAGCCTCAAATTCCTGAAACACCCGCCAGGCAAGCTCCATAGCCGTCGGCTTTTGGCTTTCTGTCAGTTTTCTGATATTCATGGCATCCTCTCCTGCAAGCAAAGCCTCCGCCCAGGCGGAGGCTTTGCTTGTATTGGTTCCGGTCACGCCTGCATGGCCTTGGCGGACTCCTCCAGCTTGGCGATGAGCTCCCGGTACTTGGCAGCCTTCTCCCGCTCGGCGTTCACCACCGCCTCGGGGGCATTGGCCACAAACTTCTCGTTGGAGAGCTTCTTCTCCGTGATGCGCAGGCCGTTTTCAGCTTTCTCCTTCTCCTTGGCGATGCGCTCCAGCTCCGCCTGGAAATCCACCAGCTCGTTCAGGGGGATATAGGCGTTGGCCTTATGGGTGACGATGTTCACCAGGCCTGCCAGCTCCTCCGGTGCCTTGCCGGTGACGGTCACCTTCTCAGCATAGGCCAGACGCTGGATAAAGTGGATGCCCTGCTCGTAAATGGCGGGCTCCTCCGTCACCAGGATGACTTCGGCCTTCTTGGAGGGCGGCACGTTCATCTCCGCCCGGCGGGCACGGATGGCCTTGATGGTGTCCATGACGGCCTCCATGGCGGCCTCCTCGGCGGGGAAGCGCAGGCTCTCCTGATACTCCGGCCACTGGGAGGTCATGATGAAATCGCCGGTGTGAGGCAGCGCCTGGAAAATCTCCTCGGTGATGAAGGGCATAAAGGGATGCAGCAGCTTCAAAAGGTCCGTCAGCACGTAGCACAGCACGTTCTGGGCCACCAGCTTGGCCGCCTCGTCCTCGCCGTTCAGACGGGTCTTCGTCAGCTCGATATACCAGTCGCAGTAGGTGTCCCAGATAAAGTCATAAACCTTGGCGGAGGCCACGCCGATCTCGTAGCTGTCCAGATTCTCCGTGACTTCCTTCACCAGGGTGTTCAGCTTGGAGAGGACCCACTTGTCCTCGGGAGCCAGCTGGGAGGCCTCGGGCAGCTGGCACCGGTCGATGGTCAGGTTCATCATGACGAAACGGCTGGCGTTCCAAATCTTGTTGGCAAAGTTCCGCATGGCCTCGCACTTTTCCGTGTAGAACCGGGTGTCGTTGCCGGGGCTGTTGCCGGTGATGAGGTTGAAGCGCAGGGCGTCGGCGCCGTACTTCTCCGCCATCTCCAGGGGGTCGATGCCGTTGCCCAGGGACTTGGACATCTTGCGGCCCTTGTCATCCCGCACCAGGCCGTGAATGAGGACGGTGTGGAAGGGGATCTGCTTCATCTGCTCGCAGCCGGAGAAGATCATCCGGGCCACCCAGAAGAAGATGATGTCATAGCCGGTGACCATGACGGAGGTGGGATAGTAATAGGCCAGGTCCTCGGTCTTTTCCGGCCAGCCCAGGGTGGAGAAGGGCCACAGGGCAGAGGAGAACCAGGTGTCCAGCACGTCGGGGTCCCGGGTCAGGTGGGTGCAGCCGCACTTTTCGCACTGGGTGGGGTCCTCCCGGGAGACGTTGATATGGCCGCACTCGTCGCAGTACCAGGCGGGGATCTGGTGGCCCCACCACAGCTGGCGGGAGATGCACCAGTCATGGACGTTTTCCATCCAGTTGGTGTAGGTCTTGGAGAAGCGCTCAGGGACGGATTTCACCTCGCCGTCCCTCACCACCCGCAGGGCCTCTTGGGCCAGGGGCTCCATCTTCACGAACCACTGGGCGGAGATAAGGGGCTCCACGTCGTTGTGGCAGCGGTAGCAGGTGCCCACGTTGTGGTTGTATGGCTCCGTCTTCACCAGATAGCCCTGCTCCTCCAGATCCTTGACGATCTGCTTGCGGCACTCATAGCGGTCCATTCCATTGTAGGGGCCGCCGTTTTCGTTGATCTTGCCGTCATCGCCGATGCAGCGGATGACCTCCAGATTGTGGCGCAGGCCCACCTCGAAGTCATTGGGGTCGTGGGCGGGCGTCATCTTCACGGCGCCGGTACCAAAGCCCAGCTCCACGTAATCATCCGCCACGATGGGGATCTCCCGGTCCATGATGGGCAGGATGCAGGTTTTGCCCACCAGATGCTTGAACCGCTCGTCCTCGGGGTTCACGGCCACGCCGGTATCGCCCATCATGGTCTCAGGCCGGGTAGTTGCCACGATGAGGTCACCGGATCCGTCTGCCAGGGGATAGCGGATGTGCCACAGGTGGCCGGGCTTGTCCACATACTCCACCTCGGCGTCGGACAGGGCGGTCATGCAGTGGGGGCACCAGTTGATGATGCGGCTGCCCTTGTAAATGAGGCCCTTGTCATACAGCTCGCAGAAGGTCTCCCGGACGGCCTTGGAGCAGCCCTCGTCCATGGTGAACCGGGAACGGCTCCAGTCGCAGGACACGCCCAGCTTTTTCTGCTGCTCCACGATGCGGCCGCCGTACTTCTCCTTCCACTGCCAGACCCGCTGGAGGAATTTCTCACGGCCCAGGTCGTAGCGGGTCTTGCCCTCCTTGACGCGGAGCTCCTCCTCCACCTTGATCTGGGTGGCGATGCCGGCGTGGTCCGTGCCGGGCAGCCACAGCGTGGAATAACCCTGCATCCGCTTGAAACGGGTCAGGATATCCTGAAGGGTGGAGTCCAGGGCGTGGCCCATGTGGAGCTGGCCCGTGACGTTGGGAGGCGGCATGACGATGGAGAAGGGTTTTTTCTCGGGGTCGGGGTCGCCCTTGAAGCAGCCGGCATTTTCCCACATCTCGTAGATGCGGCCCTCCACCTGCTGGGGCTCATACACCTTTGGCAGTTCTTTTTTCATGTGTTTTGTCTCTCCTATCTTTTGAACGAAATGGTTCTCATTTGATATATTGTACCGGCTTTCCGGTCTTTCCAGCAATGAATATGCGGAACTCCTCCGGTGTGCCCTGGGTAAAGCCGCTTTTGGCGAAGATCTGCCCATGCTTTTTACTGAGAAAGCACACAAAGTAATCCGCCGTTTCGCAGATTTTTTGGATGCGTCCATACGCCCAGCGAGTCTGCGCGCCTTGGATTATGGTGGTATAGCCCGTATCATCAAAAACAGTCTCGGATTCCCGGACGGCGGGCAGCATCCGGCGGCCTGCCAGCCATCCGTTGATGGCATCCTCCCGGATGACCGCCACAAATACCAGGGCAGCCACCAGCAGCGATAGCAGCTCACGAAAACCGAATGTCAGGGAATCTGTCCCAACGATCAGCAAAAGGCATATGGCCTCCAGAAAGATCACAAACCATGCGAGAACATGGACCGCGATGCTTCTGCGGCGGCGGAAAGTCTTTCGCAGCGCATGGGCCATGACGGTCAAGGCCATGTGGTCATATGTTGTTTTTACCGCGAAGCGCATCATACCCTCCCAACAAAAAACGCCCTGAGCCTTTCGGCTCAGGGCGAACAAATTGTCCGTGGTACCACCTGGATTCCGCACTGAAAAGATGCGGCACTTGTCACTCTGTAACGGGAGTTCCCGGCCGGCCTACTGCTGCTTCAGCGCGGCTGCTCCGAGGCGACTTCCAAACACGCTTCACGGAAGCTCACACCGGCCGCTTCCTCTCTTTGCTTTGGCGTATCTGTACTGCTCCTCTTCCCTGCATTTGAACGACAAATATTATACGATACGGTATTTCATTTGTCAAGACAACCGCAGGATCTCCTTTTTCAGCCGGGAAATGATGCGCTTTTCCAGCCGGGAGATGTAGGATTGGGAAATGCCCAGCCGGTCCGCCACCTCCTTCTGGGTCTGCTCCCGGCCGCCGCCCAGGCCGAAGCGCAGGGAGATGATCTGCTTTTCCCGGGGAGAGAGAACGTTGATGGCCGCCGCCAAAAGGCCCCGGTCCACATCCTCCTCAATGGGCCGCATGACCGTGTCCTCCTCCGTACCCAGTACATCGGAAAGGAGCAGCTCGTTGCCGTCCCAATCCGTGTTCAGCGGCTCGTCGAAGGACACCTCCCCCTTCCGGTTGGCGTTTTTTCGCAGGAACATGAGGATCTCGTTTTCAATGCACCGGGAGGCGTAGGTGGCCAGCTTGATGTTTTTATCCGTCCGGTAGGTTCCCACCGCCTTGATGAGGCCAATGGTACCGATGGAAATCAGGTCCTCGATGCCGACGCCGGTGTTTTCAAACCGCCGGGCAATGTATACCACCAGACGGAGGTTATGTTCAATGAGCTCCTGTCGGGCCGGTTCCTCCCCCAGCCGGGCCAGCAGCTCCGCCTCCCGCTCCTTCGTCAGCGGCGGCGGCAGCGTGTCGCTGCCCCCGATGTAATGCACATCCCCCTGTTCCAAAAGTCCCAGCCGCGTCAGCAGCCGCCGCACCTGTTGCCACATCCCGCTCATACCGACCTCTCCTTCCCACCTGTCCGCCCCAGAGGGCGTGATATCCCGTTCCCAGCTCTGTGGGTGACAGGGCCACCGACAAGCCCGGATACCGCCTGCCGTCCACCACCGTCCACTCCGACCGCACCGCCAGCAGCAGCCCGCCCTGGACCCCCACCGCCCGGTAGGGCAGCAGGTAAAACCGCAGGTCCGGAGCCGCCCGGCGCAGCGGCTCCAGCAAATCCGCCGGCAGGCACAGACCGCGCTCCGTCAAAAGGCGCCGCACCGGCGGCGGCAGCAGCGGGTCCAGCACGCCCCGGGACACCACCAGCACCGGCTGCCCGCTCACTGGGTCTATCAGGCTGGTGCCCGTGTCCCGCAGCGCTGTCAGGCGGACGGTCTTTTCCCCCAGGCATACCTCGGCCCGCAGCAGCTCTCCCCGCACACCGTGGCGTGCGGCGGCGCGAAAAATGACGGTCAGCACCAGATACGCCGCCGTGGCGGCCACCAGCAGTGTCCCGGCGTCCACATCCGTATAAAAAATACCGTTGACCGACGGCACGCCTCCGGTCACGAGCCCCAGTCCCAGCACACAGCCTGCCAGGGCACAGGACACGGCGAACAGCAGCAGCGTCAGCCGCAGCAGCCGTTCCTCCCCGCCGAAAGCAGCCGCCGCCAGCAAAACCCCTGCCGCCAGCTTCACGGGAGAGGCGGAAAGAAACTCCAGCCCCGGCAAAAACACCGCCGCGGCATACAGTCCGCCTCCCACGGCGGAGAGGGCGTAGCGCCAGCGGCGGGGCGGAATGCCCGCAAGACACGCCGTCCCCAGCAGCAGCAGATAGTCCATGAGGGCGTTCAGCAAAAACACGCTGTCCAGATACACCACCGTCACCGCTGTTCCCTCCCTCCGGCCAGACTGCCGATACGCAGTATTATAGGACACCCCCGGCGGAAAAGCCGTCGCAAAAGGGATGGCACGACCATAAAAAAAGCAGCCCGGCGGGCTGCTTGTCCGTCAGGCTGTTTTCCTTTACAGCTCAGGCGATATAAGGAACGATCATGGAGGCCACCATGGCCACGATCATGACCACCACCAGCACCAGCGCCAGGGCGCGAGTCTTTTTGCTCATTGCTTTTCCTCCTCCGTCACGATCTTGCGGATGCTTTTTTCCGCCTTGCTGCGGGGCAGCATCAGCTCATGGCCGCAGCCCAGGCACCGGAGCTTGATGTCCATGCCCACCCGCAGGATCTCCCACCGGGTGCTGCCGCAGGGATGCGCCTTCTTCAATTCCACTTTGTCATGCAGATGCAGGTCCATATGCTTCCTCCTGTCAAACCCGTCTTTCCGCTTGCATATCATATATCAAAACGCCGCCGTGCGGCAGATAGGATGAGACATAACATGCCGGAAAACAATCTTTTTCCGCCGGAGGGACTGCGTCCCCAGCCGGTTTTTTCCCTTCAGACGCTCCAGCAGGCCATGGAGGCCGGAACGATCCTGGAAGCCCCGGTCCAGCGGTGCGATGTGGAAAAAAATCTTCACATTACTCTGGGCGCGGTGGCCGCCATCCTGCCCCGGGAGGAGGTCCTCGCTCCCTGGATCAGCGGTGCGGACCGGGATATTTCCATACTATCAAGGGTTGGTAAGTCTATTTGCTTTACAGTAAAAGCCATCCGCCCCGATGAAAAGGGCGCGCCGGTGGCCCTTCTCTCCCGCCGGGAAGTCCAGGAGCGGGCCGCGGAATATTTCTTTTCCCACCTGCGGCCGGGGTCCGTGGTCACCGCGAAAGTGACCCATCTGGCCGCCTTCGGGGCCTTTTTGGACATTGGCTGCGGCATCATCGCCATGCTGCCGCTGGAGCAGATCTCCGTCTCCCGCATCTCCCATCCCAGAGACCGCTTCCGGGTAGGGCAGAAAATTCTGGCAGTGGTGGGCGGCGTTGACCGGGAGCGGCACCGCTTCACCATGACCCACCGGGAGCTGCTGGGCACCTGGCTGGAAAATGCCAGCTGGTTTCAGCCGGGCGAAACCGTCAGCGGCGTTGTCCGCAGCGTGAAGGAATACGGCAGCTTTATTGAGCTGACGCCGAACCTGTCCGGCCTTGCGGACTGCCGTGAGGAGCTTTCCCCCGGCGACCCGGTGTCTGTGTACATCAAGAGCATCCGCCCGGAGCGGATGAAAATCAAATTGCAGCTCATTGAAAAGCTGCCGGGTCCCGCACCTCTGTCTCCCCTGCGGTATCAGATCACCGACGGCTGTCTGGACCGCTGGGTCTACTCTCCGCCCAATTACGAAAAGGCACCGGTGGAAACGGTGTTCACAGCTCCCGGCCCTTGATCTTCTCCCAGTAGGCCTTGGCGGCCTGCTCCGTTTTGTTGTCGCCCCATTCATAGTACTTTACGTCCTTCAAAACGTCGGGCAGATATTGCTGCTCCACCCAGCGGTGGGGGAAATCATGGGGATAGAGATAATGCTGCCGGTTGTCAAAGCCGGTGGTATCGGCGTGGACATTTTGCAGCTGCCGGGGAATATCGCCGCTCTTTCCCTTTTTCAGGTCCGCCATGGCAGCAATGATGGCGTTGTGGGCGGTGTTGGACTTGGGCGCCGTGGCCAGCAGGATGGCGGCCTCCGCCAGGGGGAGCCGGGCCTCCGGCAGTCCCACCTGCAGGGCGGCGTCCACGCAGGCTTTCGTAATGGCCATGGCCATGGGATACGCAAGGCCCACATCCTCGGCGGCGATGACGAGAAGCCGCCGGCAGGGAGACAGCAGGTCCCCCGCCTCCAGAAGCCGACCCAGGTAGTGGACCGCCGCGTCGGGGTCGCTGCCCCGGATGGACTTTTGCAGGGCGGAGAGGATGTCATAGTGGGCGTCGCCGTCCCGGTCGTAGCGCATGGCGCTGCGCTGGGCCACCTGGGCGGCGTCCGCTTTCGTGATCCGCAGCGCGCCGTCTTGGGGCCGGGCCGCCTGGCACAGCAGCTCCACGGCGTTGATGGCCTTGCGGACATCGCCGCCGCAGGCGGTGGCGATTTGCAGAGGCACCCCTTCCTCCCAGGAAAGAGGCAAGGAGCTGCGCTCCTGCTGGATGCGCAGGGCCCGCAAAACAGCCGGCTCCGTCTCCTCCGCCGGGACGGCCTTGAACTCAAACACCGTGCTGCGGGACAGCAGGGCGCTGTATACGTAAAAATACGGGTTTTCCGTGGTGGAAGCGATGAGGGTCAGCTTGCCGTTTTCCATGAACTCCAGCAAGCTCTGCTGCTGCTTTTTATTGAAGTACTGGATCTCGTCCAGGTACAGCAGCACGCCGCCGGGGGCCAGCAGCGTGCCCACATCGGCGATGATGTCCTTGATGTCCTGTAAGGACGCCGTAGTGGCATTGAGCCGGTAGAGGGTCTTGTTGGTTTTTTCCGCGATGATGTTGGCGATGGTAGTCTTGCCGGTGCCGGAGGGACCGTAAAAGACCATGTTGGTATCCGTGCCGCTTTCAATGAGGCGCCGCAGCACCGCGCCGGGAGCCAGCAGATGCCGCTGGCCCACCACCTCGTCCAGGGTCTTGGGGCGGATCTCGTCCGCCAGAGGACGCTGCATGGCCGTCCCTCCTTTCTAATTTTAGTATCTTACCATAGTTCTCTATGGATTTCCACGGTTTTTTCCCTGGTCATTTGGCGAAAGTTGTGGTATCCTGTCACAGAGGTGATGACTATGGCATCCAAGGCCGCGATCAAGCGCATCATTGAGACATTGAAGGACATCTATCCCGACGCCCTTTGCTCCCTGCAATACGAAAAGGACTACGAGCTGCTGTTCGCCGTCCGCCTGTCCGCCCAGTGCACTGACGAGCGGGTAAACAAGGTGACGCCCGCCCTGTTTGCGCGCTTCCCCACCCTGGAGAGCTTCGCGGAGGCGGACCCCAAAGAAGTGGGCGAATACATCCACTCCTGCGGCTTTTTCAACGGCAAGGCCCGGGACCTGGTGGCCTGCGCCCAGCAGCTTCTGGAAAAGCACGGCGGCAAGGTCCCCGGTACCATGGAGGAGCTGACCGCCCTGCCCGGTGTGGGCCGTAAGACCGCCAATCTCATTCTGGGCGATATTTTCGGCCAGGAGGGCTACGTCTGCGACACCCACTGCATCCGCATCACCGGGCGCCTGGGCATCACCGACGGCTCCAAGGACCCCCTTCAGGTGGAGCGGCAGCTGCGCCAGTGCATCCCGCCCAAGGAGTCCAGCAATTTCTGTCACCGGATGGTGCTCTTTGGCCGGGACACCTGCACCGCCCGCTCCCCCAAGTGCGAGGGCTGCCCCCTGGCCAAGGACTGCGCCGCCTTCAAAGCCGCAGCCAAACTGAAAAAATAACTTCCCGTGCCTGTACAGCCGCCTGTACAGGCACATTTTTCTGCCCCCGCTCATATACTGCTTTGGAACACGAAAACACCACGCGATCCAGGAGGTCATATGGACGAAAACACAGCCAGACTGGCAGAACAGCTGAAAAGCAACCCCGCCCTGCTGCGGCAGCTGGCCCAGTCCAAGGACGGGCAGACCCTTATGCGGATGCTGACGCAGCAGGACCAGGGAGCCGCCCTGCAAAAGGCGGCCCAGTCCGCCGCCCGGGGCGACACGGCGGATATGGTGCGGATGGTGACCCAGCTGATGCAGAGCCCCGACGGGGCGGCACTGGTGGAGCGCATCAACAAAGCCCTGCGGAAATAAACATATTTGGGGGAAAGGCAGGTGGCGGCGGTGGCCGAATTTGATGAAAAACTCAACAGCATCCTGTCCAATCCCGACGCCATGTCCCAGATCATGCAGCTGGCCCAGTCCCTGTCCAGCGGACAGGAGCAGCCATCCGCCCCGCCTTCTCCGCCGCCTCCGCCCCCGCCGGTAACCCGGCAGAGCGCCCCGGCGCAGGATATGCTGTCCTCCCTGGCCGGCGGCTTGGACCCCAAGCTCCTGACCCGGCTGCTGCCCATCATCCAGGAGCTGGGCAGCCAGCAGGACAGCAATGCCCGGGCGCTGCTGTACGCCCTGCGGCCTTACCTCCGGGAGGACCGGCAGGAAAAGGTGGAGCGGGCCTTGCAGCTGGCCCGGCTGTTCCACCTGGGGAAAAAGTTCCTGGCGGGATGGGGGGGATAGGCCATGTATAACCGCTACATCCGCAATGACAACGGCTCCTATACCCGCATTCCCCAGGAGGAGCCGTCCAGACAGGGCGGCCCCCAGCAGCCAAAGCAGGAACCGCCGCCTCCGCCGCCAAAGCAGGAACCGTCTGCCCGGGACGGGCCGCGCCGCGAGCCGCCTCCGCCGCCCTCCGCCGGACGTGTGGCGGACGGCCTCACCGGACTTCTCCGTCACATTCTCGACCAGCTGCATCTGGACCATGTGGACACCGGAGATCTGCTGCTCCTGCTGCTGTTGTTCTTCCTGATCCGGGAGGACGCGGACGAGGAGCTGCTGGTGGCACTGGGCCTGCTGCTCATTTTGTAAACACCCTTCGCGGCGGCGCGGAGGGTGTTTCTTTCCGCCAAGAACGGATTGCACTTTCCATAACACCGTGATATAATGTATTGGTTAAATTGTCGCTTTGTATCCTTTGTGCGGAGCGGCGTTGAGTTTGAGGTGTTTTGCAATGGAAAATCAAGTGCAGAAAAAGAGAATTTTGAGCGGCATCCAGCCTTCCGGCGACCTGACCCTGGGCTCCTACCTGGGCGCCATCCGCAACTGGGCGGCCCTGGCCGATGAATATGACTGCTACTATATGCTGGCGGACATGCACACCATCACGGTGCGGCAGGTGCCGGCAGACCTGCGCCGCCACACCCTGACCCAGGTGGCTGCCTACATCGCCAGCGGCCTGGACCCGGAGAAGAACACGCTGTTCGTCCAGTCCCACGTGCCCGCCCATGCCCAGCTGGGCTGGGTGCTGGACTGCTACACCATGTTCGGCGAACTCAGCCGCATGACCCAGTTCAAGGACAAGTCCGCCAAAAACGCGGACAATATCAACGCGGGCCTGTTCACCTACCCCGCCCTCATGGCGGCGGACATCCTGCTGTATCAGGCGGACCTGGTGCCCGTGGGCGGCGACCAGAAGCAGCACGTGGAGATCTGCCGGGATATCGCCAATCGCTTCAACGGCATTTACGGCGACACCTTCAAAATCCCCGAGCCCTACATCCCCCAGGTGGGCGCCCGGGTCATGAGCCTGACCTCCCCGGAAAACAAGATGTCCAAGTCCGACAAGGACCCCAACGGCTGCGTCTATATGCTGGAAAAGCCCGAGGACATCATGCGCAAGTTCAAAAAGGCCGTCACCGACTCCGACGCCTGCGTCCGCTTCGACCCCGCCGCCAAGCCCGGTGTGTCCAACCTGATGCAGATCTACTCCGTGGCCACCGGCCGCAGCTTCGATGAGATCGAAAAGGAATTCGACGGCCGGGGCTACGGCGACTTCAAGAAGGCCGTGGGCGAGTCCGTGGTGGAGCTGCTGCGCCCCATCCGGGAGGAGACGGAGCGCCTGCTGGCCGACAAGGCCTATCTGGAGAGCGTGTACCGCGCCGGCGCCGAAAAGGCCTCCCGGGTGGCGGACCGCACCGTTGCCAAGGTCTACAAAAAAGTGGGCTTCCTGGCCCGCTGACGGAGGGCCGCTATGCGTCTGGACAATCAACTGATCGCCTATGTGGTCCTGGCTTTGCTGGTGGCCCTGGTGGTGAGCTTTCTCATGACCCCGGTGGTCAAGACCTTCGCTTACAAGGTGGGTGCCATCGACGTGCCCAAGGACGCCCGCCGGATGCACAAGGTCCCCATTCCCCGCCTGGGCGGCTTGGCCATTTTTATCGGCTTCATGGTGAGCATCCTGCTGTTCGTGCCCATCACCTCCGAAATGAAAAGCATCCTGCTGGGCGCCGTCATCATCGTGGTGCTGGGCGTGGTGGATGACATCATGGCGCTGCCCGCCATGCTGAAGTTCGTGGTGCAGATCGTGGCGGCGGCCATTCCCGCCACCCACGGTGTCACCATTCTGGCCTTCTCCAATCCCAATATTTTCTCGGACAACCTGTACTGGGTGCTGGGCAGCCTGTCCGTTCCCTTCACCATCCTCTGGATCGTGGCCATCACCAACTCTGTGAACCTCATTGACGGTCTGGACGGTCTTGCCAACGGCGTGTCCGCCATCTCCGCCACCACCATGCTGGTCATTGCCCTGCTGGCTTCCGAGGCCCAGGTGGCCATTGTCATGGCGGCGCTGGTGGGCGCCTGCGTGGGCTTCATGCCGTACAACCTGAACCCCGCCAAAATGTTCATGGGCGACACGGGTGCCACCTTCCTGGGCTATATTCTGGCCACCATGTCCATTCAGGGCCTGTTCAAGTACTACGCTGTGATTTCCTTCGTGGTGCCTTTCCTCATTCTGGGCCTGCCCATTTTCGACACGGCGTTCGCCTTTATCCGCCGCATCGCCCATGGCCAAAGCCCCATGCACGCCGACCGCAGCCACATCCACCACCGGCTCATTGACATGGGCCTGAGCCAGAAGCAGGCGGTGGCCACGCTGTACGTCATCTCCGCCATTCTTGGCCTTTCCGCCGTGGTGCTGACCACCGGCGGCGAGGAAAAGGCCATGCTGTTTTTCGCGGCGCTGTGCATCGTGGCTGTGGTGGCCGCCCGGGTGGTCTTCCCCAAGGAGGTCAAGGAGGAGCTCCACGAGGAGCTGGAGGAACTGAAAGAACACGGGCACCACGAGGAGCCCGGGAAAGACAAGGAAGTATGAACATGGACAAGCTTCGCATCATGAGCGTCTTCGGTACCCGGCCGGAGGCTATTAAAATGTGCCCGTTGGTAAAGGAACTGGCCTCCTACCCGGAGATCGAGAGCCTTTGCTGCGTCACCGCCCAGCACCGGCAGATGCTGGACAGCGTGCTGGAGGTCTTTGACCTGAAGCCGGACTATGACCTGAATATCATGACCCCCCGGCAGACCCTCTCCACCATCACCAGCAAATGCCTCACCGGCATGGACGAGGCCATCGAGGCTTTGAAGCCGGACATGATCCTGGTCCACGGCGACACCTCCACCACCTTTGCCGGCGCCCTGTCCGCCTTTTACCACCAAGTGCCGGTGGGTCACGTGGAGGCGGGGCTGCGGACCTACGACAAATACTCCCCCTACCCGGAGGAGATGAACCGCAAGCTGGTGTCCGCCATTGCGGACCTGTACTTCTGCCCCACTGTCAACAACAAGAACAACCTCCTGAAAGAGGGCATCACCGACGGCCTGTTCGTCACGGGCAACACCGTCATCGACGCGTTGAAGACCACCGTCCGGGAGGATTATACCTTTGCTACCGACGAACTGAACCACCTGCCCTACGGGGAAAAGAAAGTTCTCCTGGTCACCTGCCACCGGCGGGAGAACTACGGAGAGCCTATGCGCAACATTATGTTGGCCCTGCGGCAGATCGCAGAGCAGAACGAGGATGTGGAGTTGGTTTACCCGGTGCACCTCTCCCCGGTGGTGCGGGAGGCGGTGGACAAATACCTGCGGGGCGCGCCCCGGGTCCACCTCATTGACCCCCTGCCCGCCGACGAGATGCACAACCTCATGGCCCGCTCCTATCTGGTACTGACGGATTCCGGCGGCCTCCAGGAGGAGGCGCCCGCCCTGGGCAAGCCCGTTCTGGTCATGCGCCGGGAGACAGAACGGCCCGAGGCTGTGGAGGCCGGCACGGTGAAGCTCTGCGGCGTGGTGCAGGACGATATCGTCACCATGGCGGAGCGCCTCATCCACGACCCGGAGGCCTACCGCAAAATGGCCCACGCCGTAAACCCCTACGGCGACGGCCATGCCTGCGAGCGTATCGCCCAGGCCATTCTCTGGCACTTTGGCCGGGGCGAAAAGCCGGCGGAGCTCAACGCATAAACCTGCCGTCCCGCGGAAAGGAGGGTCCCCATGGACAAGCGGACGCTGAATCGCATCACGGCGGTCTTTCTGACGCTGCTGGTCCTGGTGGTGGCCTTCATGCTCTCCGGCAGCTTCCGGCGGACCACCAGAGTGGTCCTGCCCCAGGAATCCCAACAGGATGAGCAAATTCCCGGCTTCCCCGGTGATTCCACGGACGCATTGACGGTGGTGTCTGTTGCGCCGGACACGGTACAGGCCGCCATAGAGACCTTGGCCCGGCCGGAGCAGTACCGCCAAACCGTCAGCGTGCAGCAGTTCTGGAGCGGAGGCAGCGGCACCGTGGAAACCACGGCGGCGGTCCTAACCCCCTGGAGCCGTCTGGACCGCCAGTTGGCGGACGGCCGCCAGCGCCACGTTCTCACCGACGGGGAGACGACCTATCTCTGGTATAACAGTGAGAAGTCCGTGCTCCGCGTCTCCGCCGGCTCCATCACCGCCGACATGGAGCAGTCCATCCCCACTTACGAGGATGTTTTGCGGCTGCCGGTGGAGACCATCGCCGCCGCGGATTACCGTACCATCGGCGACCAGGTCAACTGTATTTATGTGGAAACCGCCGCCGATGAGACGGGCTATACCCTCCGCTACTGGGTCAGCGTGGACACCGGACTTTTGGTGGCGGCGGAAAAGCTCAGCGGCAAGGAGACCGTCTACCGGATGTGGCAGACCGCCATTGACCTGGCCCCGGCTTTCGCGGACGAATTCACCCTGCCGGACGGGACCCTTCTGGCTGAACCCTGATTGAAAAAACACGCCGCAAAAGCGGCGTGTTTTTCTTGCAGTGATGGCGCAAATGTCAATAGTCTAACCCGAATTTCTTTGAAAAATTTTTTATAGGCTTTTACAGGCTTGCAAGGAATACACCGAACATCTCCGAGGAGGTATGCCATCCAAGAATTTTGCGTGGATAGTTGTTGAGCCAGTCAATAGCCCTGTCTATGCGGGCTTGGGAAACATTGTCAAAGTTTGTGCCTTTCGGGAAGTGCCACCGTATCATCTGGTTCTGCTTCTCGTTGCTTCCGCGTTCGTAACTGCTGTACGGGTGACAGTAGTAGATATGCGTCCTGGCTTTCCAGTGAGACCTCCAGGACCTCTCCATTCCCCAGCAATCCGAAAACTCCGTGCCGTTGTCAACGGTAATGCTTTTGAATATCTCCCGGAATTTGCGCGTGCCAACGCGCCGCTCCAGACGGTCCAAAGCGGACACAACGCTGGATGCGGTGTGATCTGGCACGCGCAAAGCTATTTCATAGCGGGTAACTCGTTCAGTAAGCACCAGGATGGCCGCCTTGCCGCCCTTTTTGCTCACCACGCTGTCCATCTCCCAGTGACCAGGTTCCTGCCGCTCTGCGATATGTTCCGGCCTGCGCTCGATGCTGTCCCCACACGGGGCTTTTGCCGCCCGGACATGGTTGTACCGTCTCTTGCGCTTTCCCTTGTACCGCAGCTCCTTGTTGGTGAGGGGCCACAGATAGCCCTTGTCTATGTATTTATATACAGTCTGACGGCAGAGAGTACAGGAGAAGGTTGTCTCCGGGGTTTTACCCAGCATGGAGCAGGCGGCTGACGGGGAGTAGCCGCCCTTGATTGTGTCCACAAGCCACTCTGCCAGCTTGCGGTCCTTGCCGATTTTTAAGGGCTTCTCCATGTTCTTCTTTGCCCTCTGGTGGTAGTCCCGTCCAGCCTCCGGCGAATACGCCTTGTAAGGGCGCAGCTCGCTGTCGATAAGCTCCACTTCACCCTTCCTGCACTCGTCATAGATGGTGCTGTGATGCACGCCGAGATAGCGCGCGATCTGCGGCTTGCTGTACCCCTGCCGGAGCATTTTTTCGATGGTGAGACGGTCGTTCCAGGTTAAGTGTCCGCCCTTCTTTTTCGGCATAAGAAACCCTCCATTTTCAATGCTTTTGCATAGCTTTTGTATATCTTTAGCACATTTTTTCTCCGCGTGTCAATAGGCCGGAAGGACGCAAAAATCCCCCTACGGATAGTAGGGGGATTTCAAAATTTTTTTATTCTTTCCCGGTCAGCCAGTCCATCGTCACGCCCAGAACATCAGAAAACACCATCAGCTCGTAGTCGGTAACAAACCTGTCGCCGGTCTCAATCTTGCTTATGGCCTCCCGCTCAATCAGAACGCCCTTGACCTGCATCCTGGCTGATAGGTCAGCCTGGGAGATGCGCTTTGCCGTCCTGGCCTGGTGGATGCGGTCGCCGGAAATATTCTTTTGGCCTCCGTAGTCGTAAATCTTCACGCGCACCCCTCCTTGGTCCCTTGACAGTACCACGGAAAAGGGCTATCTTTGTAATAAAGATTTACAATTTATATCGGAGATACACAAAATTTAAGAAAGACGCACGCGTCAGCCCTTGCCGAAAAAGCTTGCGAGACGATGGAGAAACACCACCATCTGCTCACGGGTACACCATGCGCGGTACATCTTCTTGCCGGAGCCGTCGCCGTAAATAAGGCCGTTTTCCTCGGCCCATTCGCGATCTGCCTCGCTCCAGTCCGCCGGTTCCTTCTCCTGCTGGCGAGCCAGCCAGTTGTCCATCATCTTGTCAAAAGTCGCCTGGTCCATGGTATCTTCTTCCTCCTTGTCGTTGTTGTGCTGGCGGGCATCCACCCACCAATAGTATTTGACCTGGCTCTTGAAGGTCTCCAGGTCCCCGTTCAGTCTGGCCTCTTTTGTGCTGGCCGGGTCGTTGATGCGGACCTTGCCATTCTCCCACCACACGACGACAAAATGGCCGGAGCTTGTCCATAGGCCCTTGTTCATCAGAGCGATAAGATAATAGCCCTGCTTGAGCATATCAAACGCCTTTTTGTGGTTGGAGTGGTCCGGGTTCCCGTAGGTGTTTACCCAGTTCAGCATATCACAGTCAATGCCAAAAGCGGCAAACTGCGGTTTGAAGTAGGCATAGTAGGTCCCCTGGTTCAGCGCCTTGTACCCATGCTCCACGCTCCACTTGCAAGCGTCCTCCGGGGTGTAGGTCTTGCCGATGATGGTCTCAATGAGCATGGCAGCAGATGTCGGGCCGCACCCGGCGCTGCCGATGGTGGAGTTTTCGCCCTGCACGCGGTAGGGCTTGTCCTTCCACCTTGGGTCCGTCTGGAGATACGAAACAGGCTGCTTATTCATGCTTCCACCCCTTCAAAACTTCCTGGAGTTTGTCGAAGCCGAACATGGCAGCATACGCCGCCATAAAGCCCACCACAACAGCGGCTACCACCATGTACCAGGTCACGGAAATTCCGTTAATCTGGGCGTAGGCTGCACCGGCAGAGATGGTCAGTACCTCCGCAACGAACAGGGCCACAAGATTTGTAGGCACCTTGTCCCATGTGATCTTCTTGAGCACCTGGGTGATGATGTTTGTGATAACCGTAATGATGCCTACAATGGACAGCAGCACGGAGATGTCGATGATTTCCATGGTCGTGCCCTCCTTACTCCACGATTTCCCACTCGTCGGAAAACAGCTCAATCATGGTTTCCTTCCAGGGGACACGACCGAAGCGGCTCTCAACATACAGGTATGGAGCGGTCATTTTGCTGTGTTCATCCGGGAACTGGGCGCGAATGATAACATCCTCGCTCCACTTGGGAAGTCTTGCGCCCTTGCCCTTCTTCATGGACTCAAGGGCCAGTCCGAAGCTAACGCCGGAAGCCTTTCGGTATGCCTCCTCGAACACATCCTTGGGGGACCAGCTCTCGTATCCGTCTGGATAGCGGACCTTGTAGCCATCCTCCGCCTTGTCACCGCGAGAGCGGGACATGGGTTCTGCCTCAATGATCTTTGTTCCGATGTAGCGTTCCATGATGATACCTCCTAAAAATCTCTTTTTATTTCTTTTGCGGCCTCGTTGGTCGTTCCGAACACAGGGCCGTCGTTATGCTCGAAGATGTTCTCCACCACCTTGAGGACATTTACGCCCAGGATGGTCTCGATGGCCTGCTTTGACAGGTCCACAACAGGGAATACCTGCCCCAGGCGTACCGTGGCATACAGGGCAATAAGGTAGGAGATAGACACCCAGAGCAGAGCCGCGTACTGTGTCGTCACAAACAATAAGCGCGTGACGGATTTCAGTGTGGACTTCTTCATTCCGCAGTCACCGCCTTTTCCAGGTCGTCAATGCGGTGGTTCGCCACCTTGATGCGCTCGTCCAAAAGATGCTGTGCATCCTCCAGCTTGTAGGTCCGCTCGATAAGATTGTTGTGGGCCTGGACCTTCTTTTCAAGCTGTTCCAGCCGGTATTGTGTAAGTTTGGCGCTTGCCATCACGCCCAGAACGGACCCGATGCCGGACCCGGCCAGCCCGATAAGCGCCACAAGAATTGCTTCATTCATTTTCTCACCGCCTTGCTCGTTTGTTTCAGCATAGCAAAGGCGCGGGAGGATTGCGCCACGAAAAGAACACAAATTTTGAGGAGGCATAGACATGAGCTCGAAGGGCACGGAGACAGCATACGCTAAAGCTGCATTGACGAAAGAACGCGAGGCATGGGACGATCTCATAAATAAGTTTGGCGGTGCGGAAAATGTGCCGTGGTATCACACATTCGAGGAGTACCTATGCTTCAAAATGGAAAATCTGAAAAATCAGTTTTCCATGCAGGTGCAGGACGCAAAACGGTATAGGGAGCAGCGTAACCTCGCCCTCATTCTCTGCGCCGTTTTCCTGGCGCTGGCCCTGTTCTTGGCTTTTCGGCCTCGCGAGGAGGCGGCGCCGGCGCAAGCCGCAGTAAGCCAATCGGTCAGCACGACGGAGACATTTTCCGAATGGACGGATCGGCAGCAGAACTATGTCGCCAGCGCCAGCAGCGATAAGTACCACAGGCTGACATGCTATTACGCAGACAACATTCTTGCCGAAAATCGAATATACTTTGCCACGGAAAATGAGGCAAAGGAAGCAGGAAAGTCTGCATGTTCGGCTTGCAGGCCATGAAGGGGGGAGAAAAATGAAAGCAGTTAAGCGCATCGTAACTTTGGCAGTATCAGCTTTCGTTATCTGGGGAGCAAGTTGTATTTTGAGGCTAATTCACATAGCAGATAATATGGATGGTTATATATCTTTCGGAGCATCTGCGCTGCTGTTTTTATGGTTTGTGTGGTCCGCTGTAACAGCAAGCAATATACAGAAGGGTAAGAACACTTCTGATATGGTCTTTCGGTTCGACCGGTTTACGAGCAGGCTTCCAGATGAATTTGACCGATTTTGCAGAAAAAATGGCATCGGGGAGCGGGAGCAGTTCGTGGAACAGGCGGTCATTGAGAAGATGGGGAGATATGAGAGCGATAAGATGAAACGAGAGCAAGCAGAGATGGATGCAGCGGAGCAGCTTGGTATAACGGTAGAGAGATACCGTATTCTTCAAGATGATATACGATGTAATGTTGGAGAGCATATTCTTCGGAAAGAAAAAGCCGAGCAGGTTTGACCTGCTCGGCTTTCCTCTCACCCCCACGGGTTGCTCTTTTCGCTTTTCCCCTGCGCGGTCCACAGATAGCTCCTGGCATCGTCGGACAGCCCGGTAAGCATATTGATAGCTTCCTCTACCTCGTCGTTTGTGTAGCTGCCCATTTTCCCGCTTTCGGTCGGTTTGTCCGTGACAGAAAGCGCCAAACGGTACAGCAGGTAGTCAGTGTCATCAATGCCAAAGGCTGCTCCGGCGTCTATTTTTTCACGGAGTTTTTCTCCTGCCTTTGTTCCGGTAACAAGGTCGTACAGGTCCTCCTCCAGGCCGCTCCTCTGCTCCTCGGACGCTGCGGACCATGCGTCGCTGCTTTTGATTTGCCCGTACAGACGGTCCCAGTCTTTCTCCTCGCCAGGAGACAGATAGCGGCGGTCAAGCTCGGACACTTTCTTTACGCCCTGCGCGTCCTTCATCCTCTGCTCCATGGCATCCGCAATGGCTTCCTCTGTGGTCCGTGTCTCCGATGCAAAGTAGCCCTGCTTCACCATGTCGGCGTAGATGGTCTCGTAGTTCTCCTTGCTGTTCTGCATAGACCGGAAAAGGAGATCGTAGTAGTCTGATGCGTATTTTTCCGGGTCCGTAGTCAGTTTCAGATAGGCATACCCGCCCAGGTACTCTCCCTGGGATGCCACAGCCGTATGCAGGAACGCGATTTTGAACAGGTTGACCACATTCTCGTAGGGAACGCCAGCCGCCTTGCTGATGCTGTCCAGCTCGCGGTCCAGCTTCAACCGTTCGCTGTTCCAGTTGGTCTCCTTGCCGGACGCGGCGTTCTTTACGATGCGGCCCATCTGCTCCGAGAGATCCCCGAGTGCCTGGATAGTGTCAGAGATAGCCGTCACCGTTACTGCGTCCATTCCGTAGTAGGTGTCTCCAAACACCTTGCTGCTCAAAAGCTCCCAGGCATCCGAACCGAACGGAACGCCGGAGAGAGCGCCGCCAGCCATATCCTTTCCGAGCGCGGAAAGGATGGAGGAAACATTCATGTCTCCGTCGTCGTCCTCATATTTGCTCGTCTTGCCTCGCAGCAGCGCCCACACCATCGTCATTCCGGCGAACACAGCGAGCTGTGCAAGCTGGCTCGTGACGGCGTGTCCAAGGTCGGATTTTGCCTTTTTCGCATCAGCCTTTTCCTGTTCTCCGCCATTTCTTGCCCGCTCCGCCTTTGCAATGTAGTTCCCGGCGGCATCGTACACGATGTTGAAGTTCTGGAAGGGCTGCGTCTTGAACATAGCAAGGTTGCCCATCAGCGTGTCGTCACTGCGTAGGAGCTGCGGCCTCTGCATGGTGGTATAGTTCGGCTGCGTCTCCTCAATGACGCGGTTGTAGATGTCAGCCACAGCACGCCAGTACGCGTCGGTTCCGACGGAAAGCTCCTTGTTGTTCTGCCGCACATAATATTCGCTGGCTTTCCAGAGCTTCCGCGTGGTCAGAAGGTCAACGCCCTGTACCCAGTTCAGAATAGGGGGGAGCTGCCGGTCCGCTGTCTTGAGGTCGCCCAGCTCCTTTGTGGAAAAGCCCTTGCTTCTATACCATTGGAGCGGGGTATATTTCTCAATGCGGGCCAGGTCAACCTTTCCGAAGTCCGCCATAGCCCTTGCAAGGGGCTTCCATCCAAGCACGGCGGCTGCCGTAGGATAGGAGGCCGCCTGCTTCATAGCGACGGAAAGGTTCAGCGTGAGGACAGCTCCGGCATAGTTGCTGCGGACCTTGTTCAGCGCCTTTACCCACACATTTTTCTGCGCGGAGCCGCCTTGCAGGTCTGTCATCAGCTTTTCGATATAGCCGTACCCAGTATCTCCCCAGCGCTGCTTGACGGCCTGCTGCACGCTGCTGTCGTAGTTGTTCCGGCTTCCGTCCTCGTTGTAGCTTCCGGTGGTGACGCTCCACACTTTGTTGAAGTTTCTCACCGGGATAGCAAGCCCCACATACTTCCCGTGCATACGGATAGCCTGCTCCAGAACAGAGTTTGCGTCCCGCAGAAGGATGGGGTTTGAAGCACGCACACGCTCCTTTAGGAAGCCCATGCCCTCAATAGTCCCGTCTCGCTTCAAGGTCTCAAATTCGCTCCGCGTAAAGCTGCCGTCCGTGTTGATGGGGAAGTAGTTGTCCACCTGTGCCAGCGAGTAGCCTTTCAGTTTCTCGCTGGTCGCGTTAATGGACGCTCTGCTCGTCTCGTTGAAGTATTTATGCGCCGCCCGTGCGAACGCCTTTTCCTTCTCCGTCATGCTGGCAGCAATGGCTCTGACCTGGGATGGTGTCAGCTTGATGGTAGTCCCTCTTGCGTAAGCCTCCTCCAGCTTTCCCTTGCGGTACAGCTTCTCGTCCGGAACCGTGATGCCGCCCTCTTTGATGTGGCGAAGGTTCTGGTCGTTCAGACTGTGCAGGTACAGAGATACCCGCATGGCAGGTGTGATGGTTACGGTTTTTGCTCCGTCTTTGCTAAAGCCGGTGATCTGGATGCCCTCCGCTTTCGGACCGGAAAAGGTCTTGCTGAACGCCTTATCGGAAGCGAACTTCTCAAAGGGCCGCTCTGCTTTCATCTGGTAATCCAGCATGGCCCGCTGGCCGTCTGCCAAGCTCTGCGTCAGCTTGTAGAGCGGGTCGCTGTCCACATATCCCGTCATGCGCCGCACCTGACGCAGCGGGGAAAGAGTTTCGGTCACGATGAACTTGTCCAGAACGCCTCTGCTTCCTTTGGTGTTGTAGATGTCCTGAATGGTTTCCTGGCCCAGGTGGTAGGTGTCCCGCCGCTCCGCCTCGTCAATGAGCTTGTGTTCCGTCCGCAGCTCGTTTTCGATGTTCAGCAGAATACGGGTCAGGTCCGCCACCTCGTCGGCTGTCATATCGGAAATGTGCCGTTTCGACAGTCTGGACAGCGTCCGCTCGATGTTGGGGTCAGAGATAAAGTCCGGGTCATTTTCCTTCCGGTCATTATACCAGGATTGCAGGTCAGACAGCTTCTCCAGCGTCTTTCCGGTAATGCCCTTGGAAACAGTGTCCAGGTCTCCGATGTATTGGTCCAGAAGTGCTCTGTTTACAGCGGGAAGCTTCTTATTTTGAAGCCGTCTCGCAATGTTAAGCAGTCTGGTCCTGGCTTTGCTGTCAGCGCGGCGGGCAGCCTGGTTTTTCCTTACCTCGGCATAGTGGTCCTTGAGCTGCTGCACGCGTTCGTCGCGGCGCTTACGCTCCCTGGCGATAGCAGTCTGCATACGCTGTTTGCTCTGCTCTCTCTGCCTTGCAAGCCGTTCATTTGCCTGCTCGCGGACCTGCTGCACCTGCTGGCGGCCTTTCGCCTTTGCGTCCTCCAGCTTGCGGGCCTGCCGGTCAGCATAGGTCGGAGGTTCCTGCCTCACATCCTCGCCCATAAGGCTGTCCAGAATATCACCGGCAGCGTATTCTTCCGCCGCCGCCATGTCGTAGCTGTACGGGTTTTCGTAGATTGGCTGCAATCCGTCCAGAACATCGACGATCTGGAGCAACTGGTCCGTCGGGTGGCTCTGCTCCTGCTCGTTGAAGAACTCCGGCCAGCGGGAGGAAAGCTCCTGGTAAACCTGGTCAATGTTGGTCGCCCCGTCGCTTCCGAGGTTCAGCCGTCCAAACTGGCCCTTACGGAAGTCTCCGTAGTCCGGAATGTCCCCGTGGTATTCCTTTCCGTAGATGATCTTGGTCGTCCGAAGATAGTTCCGCAGGTCGCTGTACTCGCGGTACATATCATCGTTCATCACAACGGCGTTTTCTACAAGATCACGCGCAATGTCCAGCGCTTTCTCGTGAACGCCTGCCCATGTCAGCTCGTCCTTGCCGTCTCCGCCGCGGATAATGAACTCGCCCAGAGATTTCAGTTTTTCGCTGATGATAGACGCATCAAGCGTTCCGCCGTATTCCTTTACCAGGTGGCGGGCCAGCTTGTCCACATCTCCCTGACGCAAGGTTCGTGTCTCCGGCGTGGTCTGCTTGAGCTGTCCCTTCCAATGCTCAACCCGGCCTTTCAGCCGTTCGTTTTCCTTCCGCAGAGCGTCAAGCTCCGCGAGGTCCTGGGAGAAGCGCGCACCCTCCACGCTGTTGACCTTTGCAAGACGGTCCGCGTCGTCGCCGGACTTGTACTCCAGCATACGCACACCGGCCCGCTCAAGGCCAGCACGCAGTTTCTCGCTGCTATCGTCCGGGATAACAGCGGCCAAAACCTCGTCGAAGCCAACGGCGCGTTGGGGTTTTGCCTCGAAGTAGCCGGTTGGAACTCTGCTCGCGTGTTCAATGACACCAAGAACAGCACTCGCCTGTTTGTCGCTGATGGTGTAGCCCTCCTTGCGGAAGGTTTGTTTTACGCCCGTTGTGGTGCGCTTGCCCTGCGCCGCCATAGCAATAACATCTCCGATGATTTCCTCCTCCTCGAAGGTATTGCTGGCGTGATGCTCTGTGGTGTGCATAATGTCCGCCGCCACTCGGTCAAGCTCTCCATCCAGGTCTTTTACCATCTGCTCATACTCGGAGCTGTCCACAGTCCGCAGACGGCTCTCGTCCGCGTGCATCTCCTGGACGCTGTTATATGCAGGTGTGGCGGTGGCTACAAGGCCGCTTCCGCTCATGCCCCACATACCTTGCCCGCGAGCTTTGGCGTTGTTCATAGCGCGGACGATGTTCTCCAGCGTATAGCTCCAATGGGTCTCATTGAAGCTCTTGCGGTTTCCCCGTGCGTCAAACAGATCGGAGCCGTTGTAGATGCCAGGTTCTCCCGTCAGACCGCGAAGCATATCCAGCACCCACGCCTCAACTGCCTTGTCGTCTACCGCATGGCGAAGGTTTTCTGCCGTCTCCATGCGGTTGACTTCATCCGTGGTGGTTCCTCCGTCCTCGTAGAAGTCCCATGCGTTACGGGCAAAATCCTCCGCCCGAAGGTCGCTCAGCTTCTCTCTCTGCTTGGCAATGCGCGTCTCCCGCAGCTCCGGCTTCTTGTTCAGCCTCCACTCGTTCTTTGCCGTCCAGCTCTCCATGATGGCATCCTTGACCATTTCAACCTCTGCCGCACTCAGCCGCTCGCCGGTCAGTATCTTTGCGGCAAGCCTCGCGGCTTCCTGTTCGCCCACCTTTTCGAGATAGCTTTTCAGCGCGTCGTTGCCGAAGCTGTCAAATTCCTTTGTGCGGTAAACGATGTCGATGCCCTGTCCTTTGTTTGCGAGGTATGCAGCACGCACACTATCGTATCTGGTTGCCAGCCTGTGAGCGATCTCCTCCACGCTCATGCTGGTTTGGTCGTTCACGCCAGCCATATCCAGAACGCTGCTCTGGGAGAAAATGCCCCCGGCAACATCTTTAGCCAGCGTTTCGATGTTCTGCTCAAACTCTCGCTTCACATCGTAGTCAACCTCATAATCGACGCGCGCGTCACTATGGGTTGGTGTCCACGCGTCAGAGCCGTAGACCTTGTTCCGGATGTCCGCCTGCGGGTCGATGGTGTCCTTGCTGAACACAAGGGAGATGGGGCCGTACTGGCTGTGTCCATCGGTAGACTTGACAACAGCGATAGACGGCATGGGAAGCCCGCCCAGCTCCAGAGCGGAAAGGATGCTCGCCTCGTCCTTGTTGTGAATGGCAAGAAGGTTTTTCGTCTCCTCAATGGGTGTCTCCATTGAGAATTTTTCTTTTACTCCATTCCTCTCTGCTTGAGCGCCCGCCTCATAATCGGCTGAACGGATTTCGCCATCTCCCGTGCCGTTGCCCCGTTGTCCAGAAGCGCCTCCAACTCCGTCAACTGCTCCGGCTCGTCCCAGATCGCTCCGATGACCGTCATCTTCACGCTGCCTGGGAAGCCCTTCTGCTCCATCTTTTGCAGCACTCTTTTTTCTGCCTCGTTCCGAACCGGTATCTCCATAACCGATTACCTCCTTCATGTCGATAACGGACCATTCTCCGTTACGCTGCATTTCAAGCGTGAGCAGGGAACCGTCCAAGCTCATGTACGCCATAGCCCCGTCATCGAAAAAGTCAGGGTTGTATTCAGACTTTGTGAGTTCCTGATAATATGCGGGCCAGTTGATCTTGTCCCGGAATTGGTTGACCATCTCGCCCTTACGAAGCGCGCGCCTGCGTTCCTCCAGGTCTCTGCTTTCCTTGCCGTCCGGCGAAGCATCCGCAGGCGGCGGCCCTCTCGTCCGGTTTGCCTCCAGGTCGGCGATGGATGCCGCCTTTGTCTCCTCCAGCAACTCATTTGCGTTGTCCTCCAGCACAGGGATGTCGTGGAAGATGTTCATATCGCCCAGACTGTCGCAGATGACTTCTTCCCACACCTCGTCAGCGGTCAGACCGCTTCCACGGTAGGCGGCCTCATATTGGCCTGCCAAAGCGTCAGTCTTTTCCTTGCCGAAGGTATCATTGATGCGCTGGCGCACCTGTTCCGGGTCAATTTCACCCTTGGCAATCATGTCATGCCCAGCCTCATGTCGCATAAGCTGGTCGGCGGTGTACTCCGGGTGGTCTACGCGGATAAACGCGCGGTCTCCGGAGATATATGCCCGCGCGCTGACGGGCTGCTCTCCGTTCTGGATAGTCAGATTGCTTCCTGCGAAGAATGTGACACGCAGCCCTCGCTCGCTTGCAATAGCCTTTGCAGACTTCATCGCCTCTGTTTCGCCGCCTGTAATCAGACGGATGCTGTCGTTTGCAGCTCCTCTCCCGATGCCAAGGGATGCGGTGCTTACTGCTTCTCCATAAGAGAGCGCAGTCGCTCCACTGTCTGCCGGTCTGCCTGTGACTTCCCAGCTCTGATCTCGTCCTGCGCTTTCTGCCACCGGTCGAAGTTCTCTGCCGGTATCCGCACTGTCAGCCCGTTCGCTGCCGTTGCGTAGATAAACTTGCCCTTCTTCTGTGCCATAGCTTGTTACCTCCGTTTTGCTTGCCGCGTCCGCCTGTCCGGCCAGATAGGCTGCTTCCTTCTGCTGCGAGGACAGTCCTGCTCCGGCTGTGCCGTCAACAGCCTCCAGGTCCGTGCCGGAAAGTCCTGCGTTATAATAATCGTTCATTCCGCGCAGGTAGGTTTCCGCGCTCACGCTCGGGTCGTACATGGCGGACAGGGCCTTTGCCCCTGCCTTGCCCATGGTATGTCCGAAGCGCTCAACCGCCTGCATATCGCGCACCATAATGGCATCCGTTCTCTGCGGCTCCTGTGTCTCTGTTTGAGCGCTCCCGCTTTCCAGCGGGATAACTTCACTCCCGGACGTGGAAACGGCGCTCTGCCGCCTTGCAAGCTCCTCAACGGCGGTCTTTACGGCCTGCCTGCGCTGTGCCTGCGGCATATCATCCGGAATGTCATGTCCGATAGCGGACATCAAGGCTGCTACGGCCTCATGGTCCGCAAGGATGCGGTCCGCCATTTTCCCGCTGATGCTACCGTTCTGCGCCGCCTGTTCCGCAGCGCGGGACAGAATATCAGCTCCGGTACTCTCGCCGTTTGCTGCCGCCGCAGGGGAAATGCCGGAAGTGGTGTCCGCAGGGTTCATGCCACCGGATATGTTTCCGGGGTTTTCGTGAAATGCAGTCAGCCCCAGCTCAACAGCCTGCTGTACCTGTGCCGTAAGGTCCGCGCTCTCCTGCGTACCGGATGTTCCGGCGGCAGCGCCACCCAGCATATTTCCGGGAGCTGCTGTCGAAGCCTGGGCGGAGGCAAATCCGCTTACATACTGGTTCATAGCGGCCTCGATAGCATCCAGCGCCTGGTTCATGGTATCGACGGATGCCTGCTGACCGGCCATGTAATAGCTGTTCAGACTGGTTCGTAGGTTCTGGGTGTACTGGGCAATGCGTGCAGCCGCATCCGCGCGTGCTTCCGGGGTCATTTGTTCCCAACCCTGGGACAGCCTGCTGTACTCGGAGACGATCTGCTCATAGGCGGCAGACATCTTGGACTTATTTGTCTGCGTGGTTTTGTATGTGGAGATGCCGCCCTGGATAACAGAGAACAGGAACGCCGTTGTCAGGTCGGTGGCGATCTGCTCATTGGTCGGCTTTTCATCCCGCAGGGCGTAGCCGGTCCCGATGTTTGCGCCAGCGGAAGCAAAGCCGGTGGTTGTCTGGCGGACAAACTCCATAAACGGGGTCATCATGCCCGTATCTTTCAGAATTTTTGCCATTCCGCTGCCGACAAGGCCTCCGGCGAGACCTCCGGCAATGCCCTGTGCGCCGGAAATTCCTACAGATTTCAGATAATCTCCAACGTCAATATATCCGGTGGCCGCTGCGCCCGCGTTCTGCGCCGCGTCCGCGGCGAGGAAGGACAGGCCGCTGTTTACAATGCCCTGCACAGCCGGTGCCATCTGTACGGCAACGGTTTTCCCGCCGATCTGTACGCCGGTTGCCAGAGCGCCCTCTGCCGCGCCAAGTCCAGCCCCAACCCCGTACAGAAGCGCCAGGTTTCCGCCGACGCTTCCCGCTCCGTATGCGTAGGGGTGCTGTTCCTGCGCTCCAGATGCGTCCTTGAGAAATTCTCCGTACCACTCCTGGTTTCTCTTTTCTGCTTCCTCGTCCCCGGTCAGCTTTGCATATCCGCTGCCAAGAAGGGCAGAGATGGATGTCAGGCCGGTCCCCTGCAAAGCGCCGTATGCGATAGCGTCAATGCCAGTGTACTCTCTGCCCGCATCTGCGTCAAGGTACTCATAGGCAGCATCAGCCCCCTGCGTTGCATATAGGTAGTTGAAGCGCTTGATTTGGTCCTGCGTAAGACTGTCCAGGTCATAGTTACGGGTCGTATAGCTGTTCAGCAGGTGGCTTCTGGCAGTCTCGTCCCCGTTGATTGCGTCATACAGGATGTCGTCGTACCCGGTTTCCGTGTATTTCCCGGTAAAATAATTGAGCTTTGCCTCCTGACCGTTTGCCGTTGTTCTGTACTGGCTCTTTTCCTGGAAGTCCTGCGCCTGCGGGATGTTTTTATAGTCCTGCAAGCGCTGGTAATTCTTGTAGTCGTCCTCGTCCTCAAACTGCGCCCAGAAGTCGTACTCACTTCCAAGACTACCGCTCACGCCGGACAGGTATTTATCTCCTTCATCCAGGGCAGACAGGATGCGGTCCACCTCCTCGTCTCCGTACAGGTCGCGGTTGTTCTGGAAATAATCCCTGTAAATGTTCGAGCGACCGCGCATCACGCTGATGCTGTTTTCCGCGTCGTCCCTGTACTTTCCCATAGCGTCCGCTGTCTGGTACACGCCGTCGCGGGAGGTATAGTCCTGGCTCATGCGCCTGGAAAAGCTGTTCAAATTCTCCAGCCAGGAATTAAAACCGGCATCCTTGTCCAGCTCGGTCCACGCAGAGCCTCCGTATGCGCCGGAGCCGTATTCCTTGTCGATTTTCGCGGCCTTGTCCTTTGCAAGTCTCGTAAGGAAATTGCTCGCTCTTGTGACGGGCGCTCCGTCTCCGCCGCCATTCGTGGCACTTTGCGTCTGGGCAGACGCAGGGCGGAGGGATGCGGAGCCTCCATAAGCGGAGGCCCCGTACTCTTTGTCAATCTTCTTTGCCTTATCCTCTGCAAGGCGCTTCAAGAAGCTGCTCGCCATTGTTTCTCCCTCCTTATTTCTCGTTTACCCATGTATAGCGGATGGTGCCATCGTTCCCGATGGTTTCCTTGACCTTTCCGCTCTCGACATAGTTGTAGACTTCCTGGACAGAGAAGCGCCCATGGCCCGGAATATAAATCCATCCAACCGTTCCGTCCGCGTCATATCCATGTCGATTGACGATGGTGTAATCCTCGTCTGCTCCTCCGTTCTCTTTGCTTTCCAGCCACTCGGAGAAATACCCCGCCAGCTTTCCGGCCTGCGTGGTGTTGTACCCATTGTTCAGCAGCCAGTTATAGGCGGCCCCTTCCGTTGTAATTCCGCCGTCATACATAGCCTGGTAAACATCGGTAGTCTTACCTCCGCTTGTGCTTCCTCCGCTGGAGCTGCTGCCGCCGGAACCGCCGGAAGAACGCGCCGCAGCCTGCGCCTTGTCGTAGGCGGTCTTGAGGTTGGCGATCTCCGCGTCCGTGTAGCCCAGGGCCTTGTAGCCGGAGAAGTCGCCAGCCGCCGCGAGGGTCTGCGCCTTTGCAAGTGCCTGGTTGTACTCGGTCTCGCTGGCATACTGGCTGCGCTCCCACTCGGTCTCGTCCTCGTACCGCTGGTCCGCGATCTGGTCCCGGCCCACCTGGTAATCCCATTCGGTATCGTACCGCTGGTCGGAGATGTTGTCCCGGTACACGCCGTAGTCAAAGCTGCGGTCCGTGTTCCACTGGGAGAGCAGGTCTGCGTACTTGGCGTAGTCCCCCTGGTCCAGAGCCATGAGCATTTCCAGGTTGGCCCGCTGGGTGTCTCCCTCGTCCTGGTACATGGAGTAGGCAAGCTGCCGCAGCTCCGGGATTTTGTCCTCCAGCGCGGCCATGTAGTTGTCGTAGGTCTGCTGGGCCGCGCTGCCAGCGTAGGAGCTTGCAAGGCCGCCCGTGCGCGCGGAGACCTGGCCCAGCGTGTCCTGCATAGCCCTCTGGCCGTCGCGGGTGTACGCCTCTTTGTACTGCTGGTATGTAGGGTCCGTCTCCGTGTCGTAGCTGAACGCGGCGCGCCCCAGGATTTGCGCCGTCAGCTCGTCGATTTTGTCCTGGTATCGGCTCACATACTGCGGAGCGGAGCCGTAAGAGAAGCCGCCGGACGCTCCGCCGATGTCCTGGGAGATAGGGATGTACTTGCTGCCGTCCGTATCGCCGGAGTAGCCGTACTTGGCCCGCAGGCTCTCAACATAGGAGTGCGCGTCGTCCCAGCTCGTTTGTCCGGCCTCCGCCGCCGCGCGGATTTCCGCCGCGCTGGCAAGCTCGCTGTCGGAGAAATACTGCTGGTCATACACGGAGCCTCCGTAGCTTTCCCGGTTGCCTCCGCCGCCGGTCACGGCATCCGCGCTGGCAGCCGCAACTCTTCCGTCGTTGTTGACCGCCTTTGTGGCGTAGCCGTTGTCGTCGTAGGTGATGCTGTAACCGCCCTTGGAGACAGTCTGACCGGCAAGGTCTTTGTCTCTACTCATATCGGGTTTCGCCATGTCTGAATACCTCCTTTAGGTGATTTTCTGCTCCAGCGCCGCCACGCGGGCCGCCAGACTGTTGTAGTTCGAGGATAGCGTGCTAAGACTGTTCTGCACGCTTGCAAGGGCGTTCTGGATGGACTTTATGGCCTCTCCCTGGGAGGAGACGGTTTTGTTCGTCTCCTCCATGTTCTTTTTCATCTGGCCCAGCAGGAAGTCGAGGTTTTCCTGCATGGACCTGGTGTAATTGCACAGGGATTTGACTGTCCCGCTCACATCGTTTTTATTGAAAGTCGGGGGAGACCCCGGCAAGATGGTAGCCATGCGTCACACCCCCTTAATACTCGCTGCCAACGGCAAACTCCCGGACGATGCTCTTTACGATGCACACGCCCTTGCCGGACAGCCGGATGCGGAAGTTGTCGCACCGCACAGGCAGGATGGGGATTTGCACCGTCTTGTCCCGCTCGTTGTGGGTGGAGAATACCTGCCGGAAGGGTGAGCCGTCCGTGCTGATCTCCACCTTGAGCCACGCACCGGCGGCCATGTCCGCCCGCAGGAACAGCTTGGAGTAGCCTTTCCGGCCATGCGTGGTCTCGTCCATCTGGCAGAGGGTCGCGCTCCATTCGATGCGCCCCTCCTCGGAGTAGTCCTGCCCCGACATCATCAGCTTGCCGGTGGAGCCGTCCAGGAAGTAAAGCGTCCCGTCCAGATAGGCGAAGTCCAGCGCGTGTGTGTTGTCCTCCCGGAGCCAGATGCCCCGCATGGTGTCGAACACATACAGCTCGTAGTCCCCGGTCTCGTTCCGCATGGAGATGTAATACCGCTGCCCGTCGCTTCCGGCCACAGCGTCGGAGAAGCGCCTTGTGCCGAAACACTCCGTCAGCAGCTCCGGGGTTCCGCCGGAATAGGCATACACGCCGTTGCGCCCCTTGTAGAAAAGGGTCTCGTTGATGATAGCAAGGGACTTTTCGCTGCCCTTCTGGATGCCAGGGATGGTGTAGGTGTAGATTTCATATTGTGCCGGGTAGCTGCCCAGGACCTTGTGTACGCAGTTCTCCTTCCAGAACAGCACCGTGGAGGAGTAGGCGCAGCAGCCGGTAAACTCTCCGTCCGTGCCTACGGCAACGGCATAGCTGTCCGTGGATAGTCCGTCATACACAAAGAAATTGGTGGGGTCTCCCAGGGCGGAGGCATAGATGGTGGTCCCCTCCGCTCCCCAGATGCGGTTGTCGCACTCGCAGATGCAGGTCATGTCCGGCACCTTCCGCTCAAGAAGCACCGTCCCGGCCTCTGTGCCGGTCTTGGAGAAGATATTGGCGGTGAAGGTCAGCGTCCTACCGCTGATGGAGCGGATGATATGGCTGCCGTTGTTGTCCTTGCAAGTGGTACAGCCGGAGATTTCGATTGCGTCCCCAGCCTTGAAAAGCTCCTCGAAGTTCGGGTACTCATGCAGGACCGCCTCATGCAGGATGTAGGACACCTGGTAGGTGTCGTCGCTCTGCTTTGCGCTGTTCTGCACCACCATGTACTCCTTGGAGCTGTCACATTCGTACTGGATGATGTCGCCGTCCTTTAGCTTGTCCGGGGTAGTCGCGGTCCCGCCGGTCAGCGACAGCGCGCCGGTGGACTTATCCACGCTCGCCCCGGTATAGACGGTGATGGATGTACTGGCGGCAATCCCTGCCAGCGTTGCGCTCTCCGCAGCGCTCTGGTCGATATAGCTTTTCTCCGGCACGGTCAGCGTGTTGCTGGTAAAGGTAACATCTCCGGCATAGCCGTTGTACTCCGCCGCCAGCGTTCCGAAGGTCTCCTCCGCCGTATCATAGAAAACCTTGTCCGGGAAAATCACGATCTTGGTATTGATGGTGGCAAACTGCTTTTCACCGGCAGTAACCTGGCCCACCACCTTGCCGTCGTAGAGGAAGTCGGTCCCGTCCACCACGCACAGCTTCCCCCGTGCGTACAGCCCCGTAGGGGCGGTGTAGGTACCGGCGGTCTTTCTGCCCTCCCGCTGTGAGAGGCACGGGAAGCGGGCGGAGGACAGCCCGAAGCTCTCCATCAGCTCCCCGTCACTGGTCCCAAGCCCGTAGTTCACGCCGCCAAAGGCGATGATCTGCTGCTTGCTCTTGCGTGTGGCCGCCGTCATGTATGGCAGCTTCATGGTCTCCTCACCCCTTGCTCAAAAAACATTGGTATAGTTGCCCGCTCCGATGGGAGCGTGGCCCCGGTGGTATGCTTTCTTCCACTCGTCCAGCGCCGTGTTATAGGCCAGCGCGGAGTTGTTGTAGTTGTCGGCCTCCCGGTTGTAGAAGTCAACCTTGCTCATAAGATAAAGGTCGTACAGCCCGTCGTAGGGTGCGCCCACCAGCAGCGGCTTGTCCCCGTCCTCCGGGAAGCTCTTGGGGTACTCCGGCAGGTCGTTCCATCCGCAGACGGAACACGAATTGCTGTCCATCACGCGGTCCCAGCGCAGGCAATCCGAAGCGCCGCACACAGGGCAAACGCCAATGGGTCCGCGCAGCCCGCGCCCGCTCGTCAGGCGGTGCCGCAGAATGACCTCCTGGAAAAGCTGGCCGTCCAGCTCCAGAAGCCACGCCGCCTTAGTCTCGTCGTCGATGGCATCCGGCCTCGCCCGGTTCACCCGTTCAATGATTTCATTGATACTCGGCATCCTGCCGCCTCCTCTCTTGAAAATAGAGGGACTGGCGGGGGAGGGGTCCCCCGCCGCCCCCTCGGTCGGTTTTTGTTACGCTGCCTTGACCCACACGCCGTTGTTCTTCACATACAGCCCGCCGTCGCTTCCAGGCACGCTCTCAACCGTGTAGCATCCGTCGCTGTCCACAGCATCAGATACAACGATTTGAGATTTAAGATTAAAAGCGGGACGCGGGGCGAAGCCCGCGAGGGAGACATGGTTGCGGTCCACGGAGCCGTCGGTACCGATGTAGTACGCGGTATTGGCACCGGAGTACGGGGAGCGCAGGCCCCAGTAGACGGCGGTCGCCGTCTCGTCCAGATAGGCGATGCGCTTTGCGTTGTCGGAGAAGTAGGAGAAAGCCGTACCCTCCGTTTGCCAGCCGCTCACGCCAGCCTCCGTGCAGGACAGGGCAAAGCCCCTGCGGTAAATCGTGTGCAGCGTGGAGACCTGGTTTCCCTCCGCCACCACGATAGGCACCGGCACCAGGCAATCCCGGATTTTGTCGTCCAGTTTCAACGGCCAGATGCCGTCACAGAAGTTGTCCAGGGTGCAGCCGAAGTATCGGTTTCTGTAGTAGTTTGCGTCCGAAGCGTTCCAGGCAATCTCGCTGAAAGCGTCCTTTCGGATAAGGGTCACGCCGGTTCCAGTGCCGTAGTGGTCATTGTCCAGCTTGATGAACTTGGTGGGCTTGGTGTTTTCGTTGAGCTTCAGCAGGCTTCCCGCTGCCAGATTGGAAAGTAACTGTCCCATAGCGTCTTGTTCTCCTTTCGATGATACCGGGGGCGGGCGGCGGTTCCCCACTCGCCCTCCGGCGTTTCTCTGCGCGCGCAAGGCTCGCCTCCAACCTGGCGCGCATCTCCTGGCGGAGCTGCCGCGTGTCTCCGTGTTTGGCGTGAGCCTCCCAGGAGCCGTAGCACTCCATGATTTTCTCCCGCGTGATCTCACCGGCTGCATACTGCTCCTCCCACAGGTGGATGCGTCGCTTCATCCGCTTTATGGAGGAGTAGCGCAGCTTTTTGATGACCTTGCCCGTATGGGTTAGGTACACATGAAAACCGCAGAAGTCGATACCGTTTTGCAGAGGGAAGATATTGGTCTTGTTGTTCAGCTCAAGTCCCAACTTTTTGAACTCCTTCCGAATGAGAGCCAGCGCCTTGCGGGCTGTCTCCATGTCCGGGCAGATCACATACCAGTCGTCCATATACATCCCGGACAGCGGCAGATGCAGCTTTTCGCTGACATAGTGCATGATGGAGTGGACATAGAACACAGCGTAGATGTGGCTGGTCTGGTGTCCCAGGGCCAGTCCCTCGTCTACCTCGTCTATGTACTTCCACATGAGCGCCTGGAGGCGCTTGTCCGGGAAACGCTCGGCCAGCACGGCCTTGAGCCGGTCATGGTCGATGCTCTGGAAGAAATGCCGGATGTCGCCCTTGATAACTGCGCCGTCGGCGTAGTCCCACTCCTCCTTTGGCCGGTACGGGAGACCGGCGGCGGTCCGCGCCGCCTCGTCTGCGCCCTTCCTCTGGAGAAAATGCGTCCTCATGTGCTGTTCCAGCATATTGAGGCCGAAGTGGACCCCTTTGCCGATCTGGGCCGCATAGGTGTTCAGCGTCAGACTGCGGGATAGCTCGTCGTAGACGATGTAATCCGTGAGCGCGTGCTGCACCACCTTGTCCCGGAAGGTAGGGGCCTGGATTAGCCGCTTTTTCGGCTCGTACACAAAGAACGCGTCCAGCGGGTCCGGCTGGTGCTTCCCTTGCAAAAGAGATTTGGAGAGTATCAGCAGCTCCTCGATTGCGCTGTATTCAAAGGCCGCTGTACTTCCTTTGCTCCTCTTGCACCGTCTGGCCCGCACATAGGCGTTCCATAGGGTGCCAAAGGAGCATAGTTCCTCATAGGTCATGGTTGCACATCCTTGCTTGGTTTGGATGTGGAGGAGCGCGTGGGCATCGCTGATAGCTGACGGAACCTCCCTCCACAGAGGTGTCCGGGGGCCTTCCCCCGGTATCGGGTCCGCCAGCGTCAATGCCATGTGTTCGTCCTGGCTTGCTGCGTCCTCCTTGGCAGCTCGCCGCGACAGGATATGGCCTCCTTTGATGATGGGCCTCTGCTTTCCCCCGGGCGGGGTACTTGTACTCGGTATTCCATCAGAGCGGGACGCGGGGCGAAGTTCGCGTTGTAGACATTGTTGTTGTTCACGGAGCCGTCGGTATTGATGTTGTACGCGTTATTGGCATCGGAGTTCGGGGAGCGCAGGCCCCAGTTGACGGCGCGAATAGGCCATACCCTAATGAAAGACAACCGGTAGGGAGCGTGGCTTACCTCTGCTCCTGTCCGTACCGTCCTGCATCCGTTTTCATGGCCGCAGCGCGGGCCTTGTCCTTGTCGTACCACGCCGCGCACATATAGCGCACGGTCATGGCGGCTTTGGACAGAACGGCAGACTTGTGGGAGTTTACGCCCGGATATTGGTCACTCTCCCGCAATCGGATGATCTTCCGCTCCAGCTTCTTGCACTCGCGCAGCGCACTCCGTTGAAGGGCAAGCCGTTCTCGTGGTGCCTCCCGCAGGTCAATGAGGTTTGCTTCCTCAATGTCCCCGCAGATGCTCTCCACGGTGTTCATCAGGCTGGTGCCGGTGGTGTAGCGGTACTTCTTGGGTATGACCTTCTCATTGGCGCACGCGTCGCAGATCGTCAGCCAGAGGTCCGCCGCCTTATTGCCCAGGATGAACTCTTTTTCTTCCTGTTTGGTGGGCTTACGGTCCATGCGGGCACCTTCTTCCTCTGATCTGCTCCAGAAGGTCGTCGCAGCCCTCAACCTCCAGAACAAGGTCCGGCAGCAGGCGGACCATGACCGGCTCGCCTGTGGGTGCATGGCCCGTCAGAACAACGCCATCATGCCTGCAATGGTCGCAGGGCTGCTCAATCTCCGCCAGCAGATTTGCCAGCAGACACGAAACCTCCGCCGCGTCCTTACACGCCACTCTCGCCATCCGTATTCACCGCCTGCTCGTCCCCGGTGGTGGTGGTGGACTTGAGCGCGTCAAGCTGTTCAGACAGGCTTGCAAGCGCGTCCTGGGCGCTTTCCTTGGCGCTCTTGGTCTCCGCCAGCTCCGCCTCCAGGCTGGTGACACGGGCGGCCAGAGCCGCCACATCGTCGCTCTCGCTGGTGCGGGTCAGTTTCAGACCGTGGGACACCACGCGGAAGGGTCCGGCGTGGCTCTGGACCACCTGGCCGTTGTCGTCCACGACTTCAATAGGGCCGGAACACATGGCCTCCAAAGTGGCCTCGTCGATGCCGCCGGGAAGCTCCAGAATGAGCGCCTGCCGGGGAACGCCGTTGATGTTCTCCGTGGCGGACACAAAGCCCTTGTCCTGGATGGTGTAATTTCCTGCTTTAATCATGGTCTTGTCCTCCTTATCCGATGTTGATGTAGACATCGCCGTTGGCACCCAGGCTGGATGCCGGAGCGCCGCTGCCGAAGTAGATATTGCGGAAACCCTTGGCGCTGCCGCTTGTGGGAGACACGCCGGACGCAACGCCGGTGAACGCGCCTCCGCTCTTTGGCATTTTGGTGTCGGCATAGGCGAAGATGTCCTGCGCCTTTCCGTTGGGGTCGTAGACCGCCTTTGTCATGTCTCCGGGGTTCATAGCGTCCGCGCCCTTGGGGATGCCGAAGTCGAAGATGGGGGCAGCGTCCGGGCTGCCGGAGCGCCGCGTAACCGTGGCGGCGCTTCCTGCGGCAAGGGTGGTCGTGGTGCCAACCTGGATGTTGGGTGTAACACCGTCAGCGCCAGCCGGTCCCTGCGCGCCGGTTGCACCCTGCGCGCCGGTTGCGCCTTTCTCTCCCTGGGGGCCGGTTTCACCCTGCACACCCTGGGGACCCTGCGCGCCGGTTGCGCCCTGCGGGCCTTGAGGTCCCTGTACGCCCTGGGGTCCCTGCGGACCCACCACAGAGCCGAGGTCAAAAGTAGGCATAACCTATTCCTCCTTCCGTTAGATGTCGAGGCACAGATGTCCCTCGTCGTTGATGTAGTAGTTTGGCTGTTCGTCGCCGGTGTAGGAACAGAGCAGGTGCCCTTCCTCCGATACGCTGAACGACACCATACCGGCGGTCTGCACGGCTACGCCGTCGATGCCGCGCGGTCCGGCGGGTCCCTGTACGCCCTGTGGTCCCTGCGGACCCTGCGGGCCTGTCTGCCCGGTAGCGCCCTGGATGCCCTGCAAGCCACGCGGTCCTTGGATGCCCTGCGTGCCCTGCTCTCCCTGCAAGCCGCGCTCTCCCTGGATGCCCTGCTTGCCAGTGATGCCCTGGGGACCCTGCGCGCCCTGTTCTCCCTGGTCTCCCTTGGATGCGATAAGCAGCCAATGGTTTCCCTCAACGCCACCAGCTACATCCAGCTCCGGCGCGATGCCGACGCATACCGCCTTGCAGATGTAGGAACTTCCCAGCCTGGACACCTTCTGGAGCGGGATGTATTTCTTCTCACCGTCCCAGACCTCCCAGACCTTCACGGCCTCCTCCGCCTGCTCCAGAGCGTTGATGGCGTTGCCTACCAGCGTAGAGACCTGCGGCACGATTTCGTCAATCTGCGTCTGGAGCTGCTGCGCCTGGGTGGGTGTCGGCTCCGACGGCGTGTTGTATGTATCGTTTACCTTCACCAGCAAATGGTCCGTCACCGTGATGGAAACGGCAGACGGGTTGCTGTCCCGGAAGCCCTCAATGGTGAAGCTGCACCAGCCGGGGAGAGCCATAGGCTCCGCAGGGATGGGCGTGTCGAATACGAGCGGGTCTTTCCCGGCCACAAGGTCCTCCACACTGTTGTAAAGCAGCACGGCCACGGGATGCTCTCCCAGCGCGTCGCGCCACACAATGCGCTTGCTGAACTGCTCCCAGTCTCCGCTCAAAACGATGTGCAGATTGGTGGCATTGGCCTCGCCCTGCACACCGGCGTTCTTGCTGTCCTTTCGGACAAACTCACCGTTTACGGTCACATTGATGGTCCTATCCATGGTTTCCCTCCTTTCCTCTGTATGGAAAACGGCGTGGCGAGGGAGGAGGTAAGAGCCTCCGATCTCTCGCTACGCCGTGTCGCAGCCGCTTTAGGGTCTCGCGGTTTTCGCTTATTCAGTTACAGGTTGCGGAGCTTGGCTTCCGCCTCATAGCGGGAGCTTTCCTCCTCAATGAGATTGGCGGTCGCCATGTCCTGGGCCATGGACTGCTCCAGAACAGTAGCCACATAGTCGGGGACCATGACGGTCTCGCCACGCTTGATCTGGAAGCTGCGGCCATTCACGGCCACAAACACATCGTCCTTGTACTTCTCATTGTCCTTGAACAGGCGAATGGGGACCATCTTCTCGCCGTTGGCTTCCTCACCGGCGGGGGCGGTTTCTTTTGCCGCCTCCATGGTCTCCTTGGCCTTTGCCTCCGCCTCTGCCAGGATGGCAGCGGCTTCCGCTTTGGCCTTGGCGATGATGTCCTCTGCCTCTGCGGTAGCAGTAGCGGCGGCGGTCTCCTTGACCTCCTGCTGCTCATTGGCAGCCGCTTCTTTCTTGGTAGCCATGATAAATACCTCCTTCATGGTATGGGCCGCCCGCCGAAGCAGGCGGCCCTCGGTTGATTACGCGGCGGTGCCGGTGAAGGTGGAAGTGGTCTCGATGCGGACCATGTAAGCCTCCACCAGACGCTCGGCAACCTTGGTGGCTTTCCAGCCAGCGGTCGCGCGCTGGTTCAGCGGGTCAGCAGTACCGGCAGAGCCGAGCTGCTTAACGATGTGCTGGAGGCCGCCGCCGGTGATCTCGGTCACGCCGTAGGCATCCGCGCCGATGATGAGGGTGGAGTACACATCGCGGCCGCTGGCACCCTCGCCGGTGAACACCTTGGCCTCGCTGGTCTCCACGAAGCGCACGCCCTCGATGCGGCCAATCTCGCCCTCGTAGATACCCTCGGGGTCGGAGTAGGTCTTGACATTCACCCACTTGGGGTCGGACATCAGATCGTAGGAGCAGTCGGGGTGGATGATACCGGCGTAGTAGCCGTTGATGCGGGGCGCGTTCATAACCTTGAGGAAACGGACAGCGCGGCGCACGGCGTTTACGGTGAGGTTGTGGTTGGTGTTCTCGTCGGTGTAGGACAGGGCGGCACGGCTGTTGACCTGGCCCTCGGCATACTGAACATTGGTGCCGCCGTTCAGTACCTCGCGGGTGATGGTGTCCAGAGTACGGCCCGCCTGGCTGCCCAGCAGCTTGGTGGCCTGCACCAGGTTGTTATCAATGGCGGTCAGCAGCAGCATATCGGACAGCTCGATGAAGCCGCCGTACTGCTTCACGGTCGCGGTGATAACGCCCATGTTCAGCTTCTGGCCGTTGGGGGTCACACCCTCGGTCAGAGGAGTGAGGGCCTTGGGCAGGGGGTCATACTTGCGGAACTCGATGGTCTTGCCGCCGTTCTTGGGGATGGGGTGCTTCTGACCAAACTGGTCATGCACCAGCTCCGGCTCCGCCATGTCAATGAGGTAGTCGGAGTAGTAGGTTTTCATCTCGTCGGACAGGCCGCTGTCCCCGGTGATGTTGGTGTTGCCGTCAAACAGGTTCAGCATGACAGGCAGCAGCATGATCTTGTCGAACTTCATGTTAAAATCTCCCTTCTGGGGGAGAGCTTAGAACTTGATGATCTCTCCCCGTGCAACTCTGCGGGCGATTTCGGCACGCTCGGATTTCGTCAGCTTGCTTACATCGTCCTTTACGGTAAAAGCACTCTGGGAGGTCGTGCCGTTTTCCTGGGGCCTTGCGCCCTTGGCGCGGATGCCGTCCACGACCTGCCGCTCGGTGGCCTTGGCCTGCATCTTTGCCACGCCCGCCTTGATGTCGTCCAGATGGATTACCTCGTAGGCGTGCTGCATGGGAACGCCGCTCTTGAGCATGGAGAGGAACTGCTGGTTTTTGACCTCGGCGTTCAAGTCGAAGCTGGGGTAGACACCCTTTACCTGCTCCGCCTCTCCGTACCACTTCTGGAGCTGCTGCTGGGCCGCCTGCTGGCTGCGCCGCTGCTGCTGGTCCCTCATAAGGGCCGCGTTCTCGCGCTGGAGTTTCTGGAACTGCTTGTACTGCTCCACACTCATGCCCGCCTCCTCGGCGGCCTCGGACCAGTACGCATCGTCATTCTCAATGGCGGCGGTCAGCTTGCCTATGTCGCCGTCAGAGATTTTGTACCGCTGCATCAGCATATCAATGAGAGGCTGATTGCGGGCCACCTGCTGCTCCAGGTTTTGGGTCTCCCGGAAGCGCCGGTTGATGATGCGCTGTGTCTCCTCGGTGTAGATTTCCTTGTACTCCTCGCTGTTCACAAGGTCCTGGAAAGCCTTTCTCCGGGCCTCCAGAGTGTCGGATGTGGTCGTCACACCCGGCTGTTTGTCTTTGTCACTCCCGGCGACGGAGGACTGCTGCTGTCCTTCCTGGCCGCCGCCCTCACCAGCCGCCGCCGGTGCGCTCTGCTTGCCAAAAAGGACATTCTGGAACTCGCCCGATTTTCCCCGGCGGGTGCTACCGGGGGCTGCCTGGGAACCGCCCTTTGCGCCGTCACCGTTCTGGGACGCAGGGGCCGCCGCCCCGGCACCATCTCCGCCAGCGGCAGCGCCGCCGTCGAACAGGTCCAGCCGGATATTCAGCAAATTCTCGGATTTCATGGGATTGCCTCCTTTTTCATCGCGGGTGTTTCGCCCCCGTGCATCGGCCCTTTTACCTCACCAGGACGGCGGCGGAGCCTCTTTCCGTGCTGGCCGCCGTCCCTTATGGTGAAGCAGGAGGACAGCATAAGCGTATCAAATGCTTTTCTGGATTGCGCCACGAAAACAGAAAAAATTTTTTATTCTTCCCGATATTCCACCAGAATGAGGTCCGGGTACTTGGCCTCGATCTGTTTTAGACCGATAACAGCCATATCAAAAGCGCCGCCCGCGCCGGGTCCTCCGCAGAAATGCAGATGCACGCTCCCGCTCTCCAGGCGCTCGTCGTAGGCGATTGTAGAGCCGTCCGTGGCGTTCCGAACATACCCAGCAATGGCGTACAGGATGCCGGAGATTGCAGCGCAGACCTCCGGGCTTCCCGTTGCGTGGCCCTGGGCGTGAATGGTGTAGCGGTTTCCGTCCCGCTCCGCGTAAACCTTTGTCATGCCGTACCTCCCGTTACTTGGGCGTGGCTGCGCCGCTCTTTGTGTCCATGCTGGGCGTGCTGCGCTTTGCCAGCCTTGTGCCGTAGTCCGTCATGGGCGTTTGAGCCTCCATGATGCCGCTTGCAAGGCCCTCTTTCGCGCCGTCTCCGCCTCCGGCAGCCACGGTGCCTACTCCATTGGCAGAGCCTCCAGAACTCGCTCCGGCGCTCATGCCAAGGCCCATGTCCTTGCCAGTGAGCGCCTGGATGATAAGGGCCATCTGGTCGAGCTGCTGGGAGAGCTGCTGGCAGATGTTGAGGAGTGTCTGCCCGTTCCGCACCTGCTCCAGCACCTTGTCTTTACCCTCAAACTCCATCATCTCCAGAGCGCCCATGGCCTCCTGCGCCCGCTCCGGGTTGAAGAAGCCCAGTCCGTACAGCTCCTTGGCCCGCTCGTTCTGCTCCATCCGGCTGAACGGGTTCTTTTTCTGGGCCTTGATCTTGATGTCGAAGATGGGCTTGCGGAACAGGGGAGAGTATCCGTCCTCCTGCTCCTGTCCAGGGTACAGAGGGGCCATTTCCTGCTCCTTGATGGCAGCGTTGTTCATGTCCACGAACTGATAGCTGCCCGCCGTGTCCCCGGTGATGCGGAAGCTGCGGGTCTCGTCATAGAACTGCCGGATAAGCTCAATGCACAGGGAGTTGATTTTGACATGGGTACGGTAGGACGCGGAGATCATGTCCCGGCTTGTCTTGTTGCCCGCCTCCTGGAGCGCTGCGATAGCTGCCGCAGCGGTCACGCCGGAGCCGGTGCTGCCGGAGTTGACATCCCGGTTGGAGGCCGTGTCCTTCATCTCCTCGATTTTCATTTGGGCCACGGTCACATAGATGTCGGAGAGGGGCTGCGTGACGATCTCTTTCAGCCGCCGGTCGTCCAGCTCGCCCTCCACATGGACAATGGGCTTGCTCCAGTCCAGAAACTCCTGCTCATTGATGCCGGTGTTGTTGCTGGCAAAGAAGCGCTTTTTGGTCGCCATCATGGAGTTTTCCAGGATGTTTGCGGACAGCTTGTCGATGTAGAGTTGCGGGTCCTTGCAGATAGCCACATAGCCGAAGCCAACAGGCGTTCCCTTCTCCGGGAAAAGGACATCCAGGACGACGGGGTACTCCCCGTGGTCGTACCAGCCCCGCTCCTGGTA
>Ga0129309_1000290_pt1 | contig 43121 bp, 35 predicted proteins | sample L1105metagenome_FD_94439 | JGI IMG/M metagenome (GOLD analysis project Ga0129309, IMG submission 94439) | Ring-tailed lemur group fecal microbial communities from Wisconsin, USA - L1105 metagenome | ecosystem: Host-associated > Mammals > Digestive system > Large intestine > Fecal | place: USA...
CACAGAAGTTAAGCCTCTAAACGCCGATGGTACTTGGGTGGTGACGCCCTGGGAGAGTAGGAAGTTGCCAGATCCATACATAATAAAAAGCTCTATCTCGTAGGTCGAGGTAGGGCTTTTTTCTTATGTTATTGACAAATATAATGAATTGTAAATAGTTTTAACCAATAAACTTAGATATTTGGCTTTAAATAATAAAAAAATCAATAAAACATAGAAAAGTTATTATTAGTAGGAAAAACTGTCTATTTAGTTCTTTGACAGTTTTTTTTATGAATGATACAATAAATAGTACTATTAGTTTAAGAATACACTAAATATAGTTATTTAGGGGGTGTTAAAATGAATCTTTCAGACAATGCGCTAAAAGTGCTTGAGAGAAGATATTTAACAAAGGATGAAAGTGGAAATTTGATTGAAACTCCAAAAGAGATGTTTGAAAGGGTTGCAACATTCATAGCAAAAGCAGATAAATTATATGATGATAATGCGAATTTAAGTGATACAGAGAAAAGCTTTTTTGATATGATGACTAATTTAGAATTCATTCCTAATTCACCTACTCTTATGAATGCAGGAAAAGAATTAGGACAACTGTCAGCTTGTTTTGTATTGCCAATTGAGGATTCTATGGAAGGAATTTTTGATGCAATAAAAAATGCAGCACTTATACATAAAAGTGGTGGTGGAACTGGATTTAGTTTTTCTAGACTTAGACAAAATGGTTCAACAGTAAAGTCAACAGGTGGTGTTGCTTCTGGACCGATAAGTTTTATGAAGGTATTTAATGCAGCTACAGAGGCAGTAAAACAGGGAGGCACTAGAAGAGGTGCAAACATGGGAATATTAAGGATTGATCACCCTGATATTATGGATTTTATTGAATGTAAAAGTGATACAACTGAGATCACAAATTTCAATATAAGTGTTGGGATTACAGAAAAGTTTATGGAAGCAGTGAATAATGGAGAAGACTATGACCTTATAGATCCTCATACGAAAGATGTGGTAGGAAAGTTAAATGCAAGAAAAGTATTTAAGCATATTGTAGAAATGGCATGGAATACTGGTGAACCAGGTATTATTTTTTTAGATAGGATAAATGATGCAAGTCCAATTCAAAAGTTAGGAGAGATAGAAAGTACTAACCCATGTGGAGAACAGCCACTTTTACCATATGAAAGCTGTAATTTAGGTTCTATTAACCTAGCAAAGATGGTTGTAGAAGGACCTAATGGCTATGAAATAGATTATAATAAATTAGATAAAATAGTTAGAACTTCAATACATTTTCTTGACAATGTAATAGATATGAACAAATATCCATTGCCTGAAATTGATGAAATGACAAAAAAGACTAGAAAGATAGGATTAGGAGTCATGGGTTTTGCGGATGTTTTGTTTTATCTTGGCATTCCTTATAACTCACAACAAGCTGTAGATTTAGCAGATGAATTGATGAGTTTTATAGATAGGGTTTCTAAGGAAAAATCCATGGAATTGGCAGAAAAAAGAGGTGTATTCTCAGCATATGAATTGAGCAGTTTCTATGAAGAAGGAACTCCTATTAGAAATGCTACAACTACTACAATTGCACCAACAGGAACAATAAGTATTATAGCTGGAGCTAGTAGTGGTGTTGAACCATTATTCGCTATTTCATTTGTTAGAAATGTAATGGATAATGATAAATTGTTAGAAGTACATCCTTACTTTGAAAAGCTTGCCAAAGAAAGAGGATTTTATACACAAGAATTGATGGAGAGAATAGCAAGAGAAGGTTCCATACAACATATAGATGAAATTCCTGAAGATGTAAGAAGGGTTTTTGTTACAGCTCATGATATATCACCATTTTGGCATATTAAGATGCAAGCAGCATTTCAAAAATATGTAGATAATGCGGTATCAAAAACAGTTAATTTCAAAAATGATGCAATAAAAGAAGATGTTGAAGAAGTATATATGTTAGCTTATAGATTAGGCTGTAAAGGGGTAACTATTTATAGAGATGGCAGTAGGGAAAATCAAGTGTTGAGTACAGCAAAAAAAGAAGAAAAAAGAGAAGAAAAAAGAGAAGTAATGGTGGGAAATCTTCCCCTTGTAAAACCAAGAATGAGACCAGCTATAACAAGAGGAATTACTGAAAAAGTTAAAATTGGTTGTGGAAATCTTTATATAACTGTTAATTCTGATGAGAATGGCGTATGTGAAGTATTCACAAACCTAGGTAGAGCTGGAGGATGCCCAAGTCAAAGTGAAGCAACAAGTAGGCTAATATCTATTGCATTGAGATCTGGTATGGATGTAAAAGAGATAATTGAACAACTTAAAGGTATAAGATGTCATTCTACATTAAGGCAAAAAGTTACTAATAAAGAAATAAAAGTTCTTTCTTGTCCAGATGCAATTGGTAAGGCTTTGGAAAGGGCTATGAATATTTGTGTAGAAGTAGATAATTCTACAGTAGAGGATTTAACATGTACTGTAGATGAACAATTAGAGTCTTCAAAAATAGAAAATATTTCAATGAATAATGAATCAATTTGTCCTGAATGTGGTAGTATTTTGGAGCATGAAGGTGGATGTAATATTTGTAGAAATTGCGGATTTTCTAAATGCGGTTAAAGGAGTGAAAATATGAGATATGAAGGTGCATTGTATAGGCCTCCTAGTGAAGCTTATAGTCTTATAGTTCAGGCTACTATAGGATGTTCTCACAATAGATGTACTTTTTGTTCTATGTATAAAGAGAAGAGTTTTAGAATTAGAAGTGTAGAAGAAATATTAGAAGATCTTTTAACCGGGAGAAAATATTATAAAAAAGTAAAGAGAATATTTTTAGCTGATGGAGATGCCTTAATTATAAAGACAAAAGATCTAATAAGGATTTTAAATGAAATAAAAACAATTTTTCCTGAATGTGAAAGAGTTGGAATATATGGCTCCCCTAGATCTATATTTACAAAAAACGTAGATGAACTAATGGAATTAAATGAATTAGGCCTTGGCATAGTTTATTTAGGAGTAGAATCTGGAAGTGATAATATACTAAAGAGTATTAATAAAGGTGTAACTTCTGAAGAAATGATAAGGGCTGGAAAGAGAATAGTTGATTCAAATATAGAACTTTCTGTTACCCTTATATCTGGTATAGGTGGAAGAGAACTATCTAGGGAACACGCCATAGAGTCAGCTAGGGTAATAAATAAAATTAATCCCAATTATATTGGACTTTTAACACTTCTATTAGAAAATGGTACTCAACTCTATGATGACCATGAAAAAGGTAAATTTGAAATTTTGACTCCAAAAGAAGTATTAACTGAGACAAAGTTGTTTGTTCAAGGTTTAGATATTGACAATTGTATTTTCAGAAGTAATCATGCTTCTAATTATGTTCCTCTTAGAGGGACTTTAAATAAAGATAAGAAATTAATATTAAAGCAAATAGAAGAAGGATTACAGATGGTGAATTTAGAAGAAGGAGAATTTCTAAGACGATTATAAAAATAAGTTGTTATTTCAAAATAAAAGTGGTATAATTGAAAAGATAAAAGGTACACAAGTCTTTAACTCAGTCCTGTGAGACTGGCAAGATTGTGAAAATGTAGGAGTTTTTATGCATATAACTTCTTGCTGTAAGCAAGAAGTTTTTTTATAGCCTTTATCTCACAATCAGTTAAAGTATGCCTTTTAAATCAGTCCTGTGAGACTGAAAAAGGAGATTAAATCTCCCAAAATAATATGAGGAGGTTTTTTTATGACAGACAATGTATTAAGAAGTGATTCAAAATTAGAAAAAGAAATTAGTTTAAAAAGTTCTTCAAGGAAAGTAGTACTAGCATTACAACATCTAATAGCTATGTTTGGTGCAACAGTTTTAGTACCTATGCTAACAGGCTTAAATCCATCTATAGCACTATTTTCAGCAGGAATGGGTACACTTATATTTCATCTATGTACAAAGGGTAAAGTTCCAGTGTTCTTAGGTTCATCCTTTGCTTTTATTCCAGTAGTAATAACTGTTAATAAATTATACAATGGAGACTTTTCATATGCACAAGGTGGTATGCTTGTAGCTGGATTAATATATGTTATAGTGTCTCTTTTAATTAAAAAAATAGGTGTAGAAAAAATACAAAAATTCTTACCATCTCAAGTAGTAGGACCAATGATAATTGTAATAGGTATGAATCTTATACCAACAGCGTTTGGTATGGCTAGCAATAACTTTATGGTAGCAGCAATTACTTTGGCAACTGCATTATTGGTAAATTTTAAAGGTAAGGGTTTTTTCAAGCAACTTGCGATTTTAACAGGAGTAATAGTTGGATATATAGTATCCTATAAAATAGGAATTGTAGATATGAGTATAGTAAAAGAGAGTCCGTTTATTTCATTACCCCCATTTAATGCACCAAAATTTGATTTTGGAGCAATAGCTATTATAGCTCCCGTAGTATTAGCTGTATTTATGGAACATATAGGGGATATAACTACAAATGGACAAGTAGTAGGGAAGAATTTTATAGAAGACCCGGGACTAAATAGAACCCTTCTAGGAGATGGTCTTGCAACAATAGCAGCATCATTAATAGGAGGACCTGCAAATACAACTTATGGTGAAAATACAGGAGTTCTTGCAATAACTAAAAATTATGATCCATCAATTCTTAGATTAGCAGCAGTATTTGCCATAGCATTAGGATTTGTATCAAAGGTAGGAGCATTTCTAAATACCATACCAGTTCCAGTAATGGGTGGAATAAGTATTATGTTATTTAGTATGATATCTCTAGTAGGAGTTCAGACTATAAAAAACAATAAAGTAGAATTTAACACAAAGAATATTATAGTAATGGTTACAATATTAGTTCTTGGTCTTGGAAGTAGTATTGTAGAAAAGAAATTTGGAATAACCATAGGAATTCCAGTAACTAAAACTGTAAAAATATCAGGATTAAGTTTTGCAGCAATAGTTGGTGTGGCTTTAAATGCAGTATTAAATAAAAACGAAAAATAGTGAGTTAATATAGAGCCTTTCTTCAAATGAAGAAGGGCTTTTTGAATAGACAAAATTCGTAATAACATATAAAATAAAATGGAATGATAAAATTATTGATAATGTTTAAAAAGGAGTAAATATTATGGTTAAGGTAATAGTTGTAGGTGGTGGTGCAGCAGGAATGATGGCTGCAATTTCAGCTAGAAGAAAAGGGGCTTCAGTTACCATTTTAGAAAGAAACCCAAGAGTAGGAAAAAAGATACTAGCAACTGGCAATGGAAGATGTAATTATACAAATGTATTTTTAGATGTGAAAAATTATCATGGTAATAATCCAAAATTTGTATACAGTCCTCTTTCTCAGTTCAATGTAGATACCACCATAGATTTTTTTGAAAGGTTAGGAATTACTCATGTAGTTGAGGACAAGGGAAAAGTATTTCCTCTTTCTTTTCAAGCTTCTAGTGTATTGGATGTACTTAGGTATGAGTTGGAAGAAATAGGAGTTGAAATACTTTGTGATTCATATGCAAAAAAAATAGACAAAGAAAAAAACGTCTTTAAACTTACTCTAGATGACAATAAAAGAATAAAAGGGGATAAAGTTATTATAGCTACAGGAGGAAATGCAATGCCTTCTTCTGGTTCAGATGGAAATGGATATGGCTTAGCTAAATCATTGGGACATAATGTTGTTCCTGTATTTCCAGGACTTGTTCAACTTAAGTTACAAGGTGATTTTTTTAAGAGAATTGATGGGGTAAAGATAGTAGGCACAGCAACTTTATTAAATAATGGAAAAGATATTGGAGAGGATTCAGGAGATATTCTATTTACTAAGTATGGTATATCAGGTCCTCCAATACTTCAATTGAGTAGAAGAGCATTGGAATTATTAAATAAAAACAAATGTCCTGTATTGAAAGTGTCTACAATAAGTGGTAAGAGCAAAGAAGAACTAAGTGAATATTTGAAAATACGATTTACTTATATGCCAAAAAAAACAATCGAGATCGGATTAATTGGACTATTAAATAAAAGACTGATCCCAGTAATGTTAGAGGAAGCAGGGATTGACAAGGGAAAAATAGTTTCCAATATTTCAAATGAAGAAATAGATTCATTAGTTGAAATACTTACAGATTGGAGATTTAATATAATTGGGAGCAAATCTTTTGATTTTGCACAAGTGACTGCAGGTGGCATAGATACAAGAGAAATAGATGGTAGAACTATGGAATCAAAATTGATAAGTGGATTGTACTTTGCAGGTGAAATTGTTGACATTGACGGGGATTGTGGAGGATTTAATCTACAATGGGCTTGGTCATCAGGATATGTAGCTGGAATAAATGCAGTATTGTAAAATTATTAATAACTTGATTATTTTAGTAAATCCTTTATAATTTAAATTGTTGTACTTTATAAAATTTAAGGGGGGCTATATATGATATACATAGAAAATAATTGCAATAAACCTCAATTCAATTTAGCTCTAGAAGAATATGTGTTTAACTATTTAGATGAATTTGATGAGATATTTTTGTTGTGGATAAATGAACCAACAATAGTAGTAGGGAAACATCAAAATACCATAGAAGAAATAAATGTTAATTATGTGAAAGATAATAATATCAATGTAGTAAGACGTCTTTCAGGTGGAGGAGCAGTATATCATGATTTAGGGAACTTAAACTATACTATTATTTCTAAAAGTAGTGGTTCTAGCAATTTTGATTTTAAAACTTTTTCTCAACCAGTAATTGATGTATTGGCTGATTTAGGCATCAAGGCAGAGTTTACTGGAAGAAATGATATTGTTATAGATGGAAAGAAGTTCTGTGGAAATGCTCAATACAAAAGGAAGGGAAGAGTTCTTCATCATGGAGCTATTCTCTTTGATACTGATTTAGAGGTACTAGGAAAGGCACTTAAGGTATCAAAGGATAAGATTATGTCAAAAGGAGTTAAGTCAGTAAGAAGCAGAGTAACAAAAATAACTGATCATTTAAAAGAAGATTTAACAGTAGAAGATTTCAAAAAATTATTATTAAAGCGTATGTTTGGTGGAGACGAAGAGATAAAAGTATATGAGTTAAGTGATGAAGACTATGCAAATATTAACAAGTTGGTTGAAGAAAGATATGGTACTTGGGAATGGGTGTTTGGAACATCTCCTTCTTTCAATATAGAAAAAGATAGAAGATTTGCAAGTGGAAAAGTAGAAGTAAAATTAAATGTTTGTGATGGGATAGTTAAAGATATTAAATTTTATGGAGATTTCTTTGGTCATGGTGAATTAAAAGATGTAGAAGAAAAGATTATTGGCACAAAATACAAAAGAGAAGAAATACAAAATGTGTTGAAAAATGTGGATTTGGAATACTATTTTGCTGGTATTTCTAAGGAAGAATTGTTTGATTTAATTATAGATTAATTTGGCTTGACAAATGAGTATATTTTGATATATCATAAATCAAAATGTAAATTTAATATTTATAGGCTTTGATGAGGAGAGTAATGAAAAAACTGATTTACAGAGAAATAATCAATTGGTGAGAGATTATATTTAAGTTTTTCATGAAGATCACCTCGGAGCTAAATATCTGAAATAAGTAGGATATTTCGCCATTGGCGTTATGTAAATGAAGTGATAAGGTATACTTATAATGTGGGTGGTACCGCGATAAATTCGTCCCTAAGTTTTTGACTTAGGGATTTTTTTATTTAACAAGAAATTAGAAAGAAAGGATGAATATGAAATGGCTTTTAAGGAACTATCAAATTTGCCAGTAAATGAAAGAGAAAATAATGTCTCAAATTACTGGGATGAGATAAATCTACTTGAAAAAAGTGTAGAAACAAGAGACAAAGATAATAGTTTTGTATTCTATGAAGGTCCTCCAACAGCTAATGGAAAACCTGGAATTCACCATGTTATGGGCAGGACTTTAAAAGATACTGTATGTAGGTATAAGACTATGCAAGGGTATCGTGTGAAGAGAAAAGCTGGATGGGATACTCATGGGCTTCCTGTAGAAATAGAGGTGGAAAAACAGCTTAAACTAAACAATAAGCAAGATATTGAAGCTTATGGTATGGAAAAGTTCAATAAAAAATGTAAGGAATCTGTATTTAAATATGAGAGCCTTTGGAGAGATATGACCAAGAGAATGGCTTATGAAATTGATTTAGACAATCCTTATATTACATTAGATAACAATTATATTGAATCTGTATGGTGGATATTAGACAAATTTTTCAAAGAAGGTTATGTCTATGAAGGGCACAAGATACTTCCATACTGTTCAAGATGTGGAACGGGGCTAGCTTCCCATGAGGTAGCTCAAGGATACGAAGAAATAAAAACTGAAACAGTAATTGCTAAGTTTAAGAAAAAAGATGCAGATGAATATTTCTTAGCATGGACTACTACACCTTGGACATTGCCAAGTAATGTGTCACTAACTGTAAATCCTGAAGAAACATATATAAAGGTAAGACAAAATGATGAAATATACTATGTTGGAAAAGTTCTTGCTGGAAAGGTATTAGGAGAAGATTATGAAATCCTTGAAGAGATGAAGGGTAAGGATTTAGAATATGTTGAATATGAGCAACTTTTACCATTTATTAAGACTGACAAAAAGGCATTCTTTATTTCACTTGCTGATTATGTAACTACAGAAGATGGTACGGGAATAGTTCACTCTGCACCAGCATTTGGTGAAGATGACTACAATACTGGAGTTAGATATGATCTACCAGTACTTCAACCAGTAAATGAAGAAGGTAAGTTTACAGATACACCATGGAAAGGTAAATTTGTAATGGATGCAGATCCAGATATAATCCAGTGGTTAAGGGAAAATGGAAAGCTATTTAAGAAGGAAAGAATGCTTCACAATTATCCTCATTGTTGGAGATGTCATACTCCATTACTATACTATGCAAAACCAAGTTGGTATATTGAAATTACTAAGTTAAAAGAAAAGTTAATTGAAAATAATAATAAGGTAGAATGGTATCCACAATTTGTTGGAGAAAAGAGATTTGGAAATTGGCTTGAAAACTTAAACGACTGGGCAATTTCAAGAAGTAGATATTGGGGAACCCCATTAAATATTTGGAGATGTGATGAATGTAATCATACTACAAGTATAGGTTCAAGAAGCGAATTAGCAGAAAAGGCTATAGAAGATATCGATGAAAATATCGAACTTCACAGACCTTATGTAGATGATGTTCATATAAAATGTGAAAAATGTGGTGCTACTATGACTAGAGTGAAGGATGTAGTGGATGTTTGGTTTGATAGTGGTTCCATGCCTTTTGCTCAACACCATTATCCTTTTGAAAACAGTGAAAACTTTGATGAATTGTTCCCCGCAGAATTTATTTCTGAAGGTATAGACCAAACTAGAGGTTGGTTCTATTCACTTCTAGCTATTTCAACCTTTGTTACAGGAAAAGCTCCTTATAAGAGAGTGCTTGTAAATGACCTTATACTAGACAAAGACGGAAGAAAGATGTCAAAGTCTAGAGGAAATACTGTAGATCCATTTTCACTTTTCGACAAATATGGTGCAGATGTTTTAAGATGGTATTTACTTTATGTATCACCACCTTGGACTCCAACTAGATTTGATGAAGATGGCCTTAAGGAAGTTGAAAGTAAGTTCTTTAGAACTGTAAGAAATGTATACAATTTCTTTACTCTATATGCAAATACAGATGAAATCGATCCAAGAGAATTCAATGTAGCATATAATGATAGACCTGAATTAGATAGATGGATTCTTTCAAAATACAATAGTTTGCTCAAAGATGTAGAAGAAGATATGAATGAATTTGATTTAACTAGGGCTGTAAGAAGAATTCAAGAATTTATCAATGAAGATATGTCAAACTGGTATATAAGACGTTCTAGAAGAAGATTCTGGGCTACAGAACTAGATGAAGACAAAAAGGCAGTATATCTTACTACTTATGAAGTATTAGTAGGATTATGCAAGGTTACAGCTCCATTTGTACCATTTATGTCTGAAGAAATGTATAGAAATTTAACTGGTGGATTGTCAGTTCATCTAGAAAACTATCCTAGGGCTTATGAAGAACTAATAGATAAAAAACTTGAAGAAAAAATGGATTTAGTTAGAGATTTAGTAGGTCTTGGAAGAGCTTCAAGGGAAAAGGTAAGAATCAAAGTTCGTCAACCATTAAGTGAAGTACTACTTGATGGAAAACATGAAGATATAATCAGTGACTTAGTTCCACTTATAAAAGAAGAGTTAAATGTAAAAGAAGTAGTATTTGAAAAGGATTTATCTAAGTTCATGAATTACTCATTGAAGCCAAACTTCAAGGTAGCAGGACCTGTACTAGGGCCAAAGATCAAAGTGCTAGGAAAGGCACTAAATGAAGTAAATCCTCATGAAACTGTTGAAACACTAGAAAGAGATGGAAAAATCACTTTGAATTTAGGTGGAGAAGATGTAGAAATAGAAAAGGATTTTGTAATGGTTACTATTTCTTCAAAAGAAGGTTTTGATGTAGCCATGGAAAACAATCTATTTGTAATTCTAGATACAACATTGACTCCTGATTTAATCAATGAAGGATATGCAAGAGAGTTTATCTCAAAGATTCAACAGATGAGAAAGAACAATGGATATGAAATGTTAGACAATATAAAGATATTCTATGATGGAAATGATGAAATAGAAACTGCAGTTAAACTTTATGAAGACTTCATCAAAGAAGAAACCCTAGCAGTTTCCATAGAGAGAGTAAATGATGATTCCTTTGAAAAACAAGACTTAAACGGACAAGAAACAGGAATCAAATTAGAAAAAGTACAATAACAAAACAGCACAGGGGACTTAAAGTTTCCTGTGCTGTTTTGAAATATTTATTTCTAGTATCGAAATAAATGTGGTATAATTAATTTAAAATAAGATACAAGGGGGAGTATGCATGGAAAAGTTAGAAAAGCTAGCTTTAGAATTACAAAAGCTAAGTGTAGATTTAAGTAGATTGAGCTGGGTTCAATACACTGTAGGATACGACCTTGGAATAGAAGAAGCTTATAAAAAGGTTAATGACTTTTTAGGAGATAAGAAAAACTACGATATTGTATGTGAGTATTTAGATAAAGATTTGGATGCAAAAGATAAGAGAAAAGTTGAAATAGCATATAATGCAATTAAACCATATCATTTAAGTAAAGAATTAAATGAATTAAATATAGAAATTCAAAAGAAGACAAATGATCTTTCACAGATACTTAATACATTTAGATTTAAGATTGATGGCAAGGAAGTATCAGGGGTAGAGATAGCTCAAATACTATCTGAGTCAGAAGATAGAGATTTGAGAAAAAAAGCATATTTTGCTAGAAATCAAATCAACAAATCATTAGTAGATGGTGGATTTATTGATTTAATCAATTTAAGAAAAGAATATGCAAAAGCCTATGGAGATAATAATTTTGTAGAGCATAAGTTAAAAATGGACGAACTATCTCCTAATATCTTTGACAATTGGAAAGATGATTTAAGTGGATATATTGATACATTAAATAGTAAAAGAAGTGAATATGCTAGAAAGTTTATCAATGAAGAAGAACTTATGCCTTGGGATGGAGCTTATGTAAAATCCAAAATAGCACCATCACTTAATACTTCTGTTGATATGTCTAATTACTATGATTATCTAAGAAACTTTTTCTTGAACTTTGGAATAGATATTGACAAGTTCAATATTACTTATGATATATTCTCAAGAAAAAATAAATCAGAATGGGGTTACAACTTCCCTATTGAAACAGGAAAGGATTCAAGAATTCTTGCTAATGTAAAAAATAAATACCATGAATACGGAGTTCTTCTTCACGAAACTGGTCATGGAATACACTCTTTTATATTAAAACCAGAAGAAGTAATATTAAATGAAGGTGTAAGTGGAATCATAAGTGAAGGAATAGCTAATTTATTTGGTGGATTCTTATATGATGAAATGTTTACTAAGAATTTCTTTGATGATAGTGTTAAAAAGGAATTTGAAGAAATACAAGAATATGACAAATTAGATTATCTAAGATTTGTAGGAGATATATTCTTTGATCAAGAACTATATAAAAATGATATCAAATCCTTAGATGATATATATGAAGTATATCATAGAGTCTTTAGTGAGTTATTTGGAGATAAACCACTAAGTGAAGAACCTCCTTTTGGGTATAGAATTCATCATACTACTCATCCTATTTACATGCATAACTATTTTATGGGAGATGTAACTTGTGAAATGCTCAAAAAAGTATTTTATAAGAAATACAATGTAAATTCAGTTGCGGAAAAACCAAAAGAATTTGGAGATTTCCTTATAAGTCAAGTTATTGAACCATCAGGACTTTATAAATATGAGGAACTGTTTGAAAGAATAAGTGGTGAAAAATTCTCACTAAAATGGTATTTCTAAAAAAACAATAGATGTATATAAAGCCAAGGAAATTTTTCCTTGGCTTTAATTTAAATATTTAAAACTTCTTTAAGAGTTTCAATAAATATTTTATTTTCTTCCATTGTACCTATGGAAACTCTGATGAAAGTACCACCCATTGGTCTTATGATGACACCTCTTTTTTGCATTTCAACAAACACTTCATTTGCATCTTTCTTTACATCTACAAAAATGTGATTTGTTTCAGATGGTGGATATTTTAGTCCCATTTTATCAAATTCTTCATATATATAATTTTTGCCTTCTAGATTTACATCATAGGCTTTTTTCAAGAAATCTTCATCTTCTAATGCTGCAACTGCTGCAACTTGTCCAAGAGAGTTCACATTAAAAGGCCCTCTTACTTTATTAATGTTTTCAATAATTTCACTATTTGCAATAGTATATCCTACCCTGATACCAGCTAGTCCATATATCTTGGAAAAGGTTCTCATAACGATAACATTTGAATATTTTTTAACGAATTCGATACTGTTTTTTGGATAATCATCTCTTGTCACAAATTCTCTATAAGCTTCATCATATACAACTACAACATTTTCGGGAACTTTGTCTAGGAAAGCTAGTACTTCATCTTTAGTAACTATCGTGCCAGTTGGATTGTTTGGATTGCATAGCCAAATTACTTTTGTTTTGTTAGTTATCTTTTCAAGCATACCATCTAAATCATAAGTCCAATCTTTAAGGGGTACTATAACAGGAGTACCTCCCATGATTTTAGTGGTTGCTATGTATCTTGGGAAAGTTATATCTGCCATTATTACTTCATCATCTTTTGAAACGAATGTTCTTGAAATAAGATCTATCATTTCGTCTGCACCACTACTTGGCAATACTTCATCAACACTAATGCCAAGCTTTTTAGCTAATGCTTCTTTTAGTATTGTAGTGTTTCCATCTGGATAAAGTGACAAATTATCTAAAGCTTTTTTTATAGCTTCAACTGCTTTTTCTGAACATCCAAGTGGGTTTTCATTTGATGCTAATTTGATAACCCTATCTAAACCATATTCCCTTTTTACATCTTCTATAGGTTTACCAGGTTTATAAGGTTTTAGATCTTTGATTTCCTCTCTATAAGATATAGACAAAAAAACCAGCTCCCTTCAAATTATTATAATCTTATATTCTAGTATATCAGTGTCTATAATTTAGGGCAACAATAAAAAACACTATGACAATTACTGAATTCATGATATAATCAATATTGATATTAAATTTAATTAATTCTGAATAATTGTTTTTTTCATAAAAACGTTATCTTTTAGTCAAATAAAGGTTTTAACAGTAATTTTAAAACCTTTGTAGAATATAAATAGTTATAAAAATAAAACGCTGGCTAAGGGGGAGAAATTAATGAAAGTATATCAAACAGATGAAATCAGAAATGTAGCCTTCATAGGACATAGTGGTAGCGGTAAAACAACTTTGACGGAAGCTATGCTTTACTTAAGTGGAGTTACAAAGAGACAAGGAAAAGTTGATGATGGAAACACAGTTTCAGATTTTGACAAAGAGGAAATATCAAGGAAGGTATCTATTGGAGCATCAGTGATACCAGTAGAATGGAATAATATGAAATATAATTTTTTAGATGCACCTGGATATTTTGATTTTGCTGGTGAAATGTATGGAGCATTAAGAGCTAGCGAAGCAGCACTTTTATTAATTGATGCTTCATCAGGAGTTGAAGTTGGAACAGAAAAAGCATGGAGGTATACTGAAAAGCATAATATTCCAAAAGCAATTTTTTTAAATAAAATGGATAAAGAAAATATTAATTTCCAAAAAATATTGGATCAGATAAAAGATGCTTTTGGAGATAAAGTAATTCCTTTTGCATTACCTATTGGTGTATCAGAAGATTTCAAAGGTTTAGTAAGTGTAATTGATGAAGTTGGGAAAGAGTACAATGGAAAAGATTCTAAAGATGTTGAAATTCCAGGGGAGTTAAAGGATGAAGTTGCTTCAATAAAGGAAATGTTAGTAGAAAAAGTAGCAGAAACTGAAGAAGAACTAATGGAAAAGTTCTTTGAAGGTGAAGATTTTACTGATGAAGAGATAATAAGGGGTCTAAAGAAAGCTATTGAAAATGGTGAACTTGTTCCACTAATTGTAGGATGTGCTGACAAGGCTATAGGTGTGGATGTTTTATTAGATATGGTAGGTAAATATGTTCCAACACCAAGTGAAGTTGGAGCTAATAAAGGATATGTAGATGGTAAAGAAGTTAAAAGAAAAGTAGATGTAAAAGAACCATTCTCAGCAATCGTATTTAAAACTATAGTTGACCCATTTGTTGGGAAACTTTCGTTATTTAAAGTATTGTCAGGTAAAATTACAAAGGATACCGAAATATTTAATGCAAATAAAGATGAGTTAGATAAACTTGGCGGACTATTTGTATTAAGAGGAAAAAATCAAATTGAAGTACCAGAAATTCTAGCGGGAGATATTGGTGCTACTTCTAAACTTCAGATAACTCAAACTAATGATACATTATGTACTAAGTCAAATATAATCGAATATGAAAAGATTCAATATCCAGAACCTTGCCTATTTTCGGCTGTAGAACCAAAGTCAAAAGGTGATGAAGAAAAAATCGGCACTTCTCTACAAAGACTTGTAGAAGAAGATCCAACATTTGTTGTTGAGAGAAACAATGAAACAAAACAACAACTAATTGGTGGTCAAGGAAATGTACAACTTGATGTAATTGTTAATAAACTTAAGAATACTTTTGGAGTAGAAGTAAATTTAAAAGATCCTAAGATTGCATTTAGGGAAACAATTAAAGGGACTGCAAGCGTTCAAGGAAAACATAAGAAACAATCTGGTGGAGCGGGACAATATGGAGATGTTCATATTAGATTTGAGCCAAGTGATGAAGAATTTGTATTTGATGAAGAGATATTTGGAGGATCAGTTCCAAAACAATATATTCCAGCAGTAGAAAAGGGTCTTAGAGAATGCTTAGATGAAGGAGTACTTGCAGGATATCCAGTAGTTAATTTGAAAGCTGTATTGTTTGATGGATCTTATCACCCAGTTGACTCCAATGAAATGGCATTCAAGATTGCAGCTTCTTTAGCTTTCAAGAAGGGCATGGAAGCAGCAAAACCGATACTTTTAGAGCCAATAATGAAGGTGGAAATATTAATTCCGGATGATTACATGGGAGATATCATGGGGGATATGAACAAACGTAGGGGTAGAATATTAGGTATGGATCAGCAAGAAGATGGAACTCAACTTGTAATGGCAGAAGCTCCTATGGCAGAAATGTTTAAATATGCAATTGACTTGAGAAGTATGACTCAAGCAAGGGGGAGTTTCAAGATGGAATTTGCAAGATATGAAGAAGTTCCTGCTAATATAAGTGAAAAGATAATTGAAGAAGCAAAGGCTGAAAGAGAATAGTATTTGAAGAAATAAGGGTAAAATTAAAAACAAAGTGAATAGAATTAAAAAAAGCCTTCAAGGTTCATTAAAATGAATCTTGAAGGCTTTTTTTAATTCGTAGAAATTTATAATATGAGTAATAAAATCTATAATACAAGTCATATCCTAAAAAGGAACTAATTAATGGAGGTGAATAATTTGAAAAAAATAATAAAAAATATATTAGCCATATTTTTGGTATTAATATTAGTCATAGGTAGTGGGTTTTATTCTTATGGAAATAATGGCGAGTTACCAGAAGATATAACAGATCCAGAGGAAACAATAGTTCCAGAAGATCAAGTAGGGACAATAGATTCAGATGAAACAGTAAATCCAGAAGTACCTATTGAACCTGATGAACCAGCAACGCCAGAGGATATAGAAATTCCACTCGCTTCAGAGCAATCACAAGTACTAAAAGCCCCAATAGAAGTTTCTCCATCTATCAAAATGATAGTAACAACGGAGAAAGATATTTATAAACCAGGAGAATTAATAAACTATACAATTGTTGTTTCTAACACAGGTGGTGTGGGCTTAGAAGATGTTACATTAATTGATAAATTAGTAGGAGGAAAAGACTTAGGAGAGTTAGTGGTTCAGTCAGAAATAGTATTAAATGAATACTATCTGATACCTGAAGATTTTACTGAAGAAGTGTTATCAAACAGTATTTTTGTAGAAGGATTTTATCAAGATATTTCCGTTAATAGTGAGGTTGTATTTGAAGTTAGAGTTTTAATTGAAGAGCCTGTAGATGATATGTATATCATAAAAGAATTAGATGAAAATTGGGTACCTACTGAAGAAGGTTTTCAAGAATACATAGCAGAACCGATGAAGTATTTGAAGGCAGATTTGTTAGAAGATCCAACTTATGAAGATACAATTGAAGTTGATAAAACAGTGGAAATAACTAATGGATGTAGGGCTTTTGAAGTGACTATAGATATAACAGGAACTCCCCCACCTAAACCTGTTGATGTGGTATTGGTAATAGATAGATCTAATGATATGGGACCACCAGAATATGGTTATCCAGATTGGACTAATAGTATAGCATATGCTAAATCAGCAGCTAAGGATTTTACAGAGATATTGCTTACCAATAACCCAAATGCAAGAGTGGCTGTGGTTTATTTTGGATTTAATGCATGGTCGTGGCAGAACGGTACTCTAAATAATAGTTCATGGATAGCTATTAACTTTTCTAATAACGTAAATTCCATAAAATCTGCAATCGATGGAATTAGTGTATCTGGAGGAACAAATACAGAAGCTGGTTTTACTAGAGCAAAACAAGTAATTGATAGAAACGGAAGAACAGGAGTAGACAAGGCTGTAATTCTATTATCTAATGGTTTGCCTACTGCCAGCATTGGCTACCCATACGATAACGATATAAATAGTAATACTAATATAATTCATAGGGAACGGGCTAAAGCTGCTGCAGCTAGTATGTTTAAATATGTAGATGTATTTACTGTTGGACTATTCGACCAATTACAAAACAATCCTGTTCAGCTAGCTGTAGCTAGGGACGTTATTAGTAAATCACAAAATAGTGGATATTTTGAAACCTTTAAAAATGCAGATTTGTCAGATATATACAATCAGACATTTCATCAATTAGAATATTCAGCTACAAATGGGGTGGTTACAGATATTATAGGTTTAAATTTTGAATTTGTAAGTTTTACAGAACCAGAGCCTGATAATCCATATAAATCAGCTGATGGCAAAGCAACTTATGATCCTAGTACACATACTATTACATGGACATCTGGTACCATTTTAACCCATTCCCAATTAAAGTATAAAATTCGAGCAAATAAAGAATTTGAGGGAGGAGAACGAGTACCTACAAATGAAAGTGCAATATTTAATTATACTGATGTAAATGGTAACCCAAATGCAGAAAAAGTATTTCCTGTTCCAAAAGTGAATGTTCCATCACCATTAAAAATTGCATCAACAGATGCAGAGATTATCGTTGGAGATAGTATTAACTTAGGAGAGCATATGGATATATCTGGAGGATATAGCCCATACACATATAAATGGACTATTGAGGATAAAACTTGGGAATCACTAGAACAAAATCCAGAAGTATCTCCTGAAGATGATACTTATTATACATTAGAAGTAACAGACAAATGGGGTTGTAAGAAAAAAGCTAAACTGCTTGTGAAAGTGAAAAAAGGAAGTATTACCATAACTAAGACAGTTAATAATTTAAAAGACAAAGATAAAAACAAGAAATTTGCTATATGGATATATGGACCTGAAGGAAAGGCATGGGCAGTATTGCTTAAATCTGGAGAGTCAACAACTATTGAAGGATTGAGATTGGGGGATTACCGAATAAGTGAAGTTGTACCAATGAATTTTACGTTAAATAGTATTTCTTCAAATAGTATTGATATTACAAGAGAGAAATTAAATCATAGTGTATCAGTAATAAATAAACGAAATAATGATGGTTGGTTTACTGATGAAGATAAAGTGGAAAATAGATTTACAGTAATGGTGAAATTTGCTTCTGATGTAAATACAGATAATGAAAATAAACAGAATAATATAGTTGCAAATGCAAGAAAGGTATTGCAACAAGTATTTTATGATTATAAAAGGAAACTTATTTTAAGTTAGTAGAAAGGAGATGGGAAATTGGTAAATAACACTAATAAAATGAAAGTTAAAATTAATAAATTATTAAAAATTATTGATAAAGTAGTATTTACCATTTTATTAATAATTATGTTTGCTATGATTTTCCTTCTTCTTAAGAGTAGGATAACAGGAAAAGAGCCATCTATCAATGGTCATAAGATGTATGTAGTAGATAGTGGAAGCATGACTCCTACGCTAAAAATAGGAAGTTTAATATTTGTAAAAGAAGTAGAACCATTAGAAATAAAAATTGGGGATACAATTACTTATCGTGGAGCTGATACTTCAATAGTTACTCATAGAGTTACTAATATAGAAGATAATAATGGATTAAAATTCATAACAAAAGGAGATGCAAATGAAACAGAAGATCCAATGCCAGTAGAAGCAAATAGATTAGTTGGTAAAGTTGTGTTTTCAATAGTCTATTTAGGCTTTGTATTAGAATTTTTAAAAAGCAAATCAGGTTTAATTTTAGTATCAATTATCATTCTAGTATGGATTATTACACAAGGCTTAAAAGCGTACAGAGGAAAAATTAATGCTGGTAATAAAAGTTAGGAGGTGGAATCGGAAAAATAATAACTGGCAAGTTGCTTTGATGATTTAAGAGTAATATTTAAAAATAAAAAAAGGGGGAAATTAAATGAAAAAAAGAAGTATTCTGATTATTTCAGTAGCGACATTATTAGCACTACTTGTAGTTGGTGGTACAATGGCATGGTTTACATCAAATCCAGAAGCAGTAGATAATAAATTTACAGCAGGTACAGTAAAAGTTGAAGTAAATGAACATGGTTTTGAACCTATAATAGACTGGAATCCTGGAGATACAACTCCTAAGGAAGTATCTGTAAAGAGTTTAGGAAGTAAAAAAACTTATGTAAGAGTTCAATTAACACCAGTTTGGGAAGGTAACTTACCTATTAATAATGTTGTATTAAACTGGAATGAAGAAGATTGGGTAGAAAGCAATGGCTGGTACTATTATAAACATATATTAAATAAGGATGGAGAAACAAGCAATCTCCTAAATAGCGTTACACTAAGAGGTCCTGAAACAGATGATACTTACCAAGGAAAAATTTTAACAGTTACAGTTAAGGCAGAAGCAGTTCAAGCATCTCATGATGCATATAAAGATGTTTGGGGACTTACTAGCTTACCAACAGGCGTAGAAATTTGGCAAGATCCAAACAATACAACAGGACAATAATAGATCATATTAAGAGGCATGTAATTTACATGCCTCTTTTGACCAAAAAGGGAACCCCCTAAGGAGGGAGGGTGTTTATGAAAAAAAACTTATCTAGAGTTTTCACAACAATAGGATTTAGTCTTATTATACTTGGACTGATATTTTCTACATTTCCATCTCAAAGCTATGCAGAAGACTTAGAACTAATTGGAAAGGAAATAGGTCTTATTGTAGAACCAGAAAATACAAGATTATTTGACTTAACAAATTTAAATCCAGGAGATACTAAAGTTGCAACACTTACTATCGAAAACAAATATAGTAAACCGTTTAACCTATATATGAGAGCTGAGAGGGTGGAAACATCACCTTTAGAAGGAGAAGCAGATCTTTTCAATATTTTATATATAACTGTAACTTTAAGGGGGGAAAAAATATACGAAGGACCCATAAAAAACTTTGCAATATCTAGTATAAGTCTTGGAAGCTTTAATCCTGGTAGCAAGGGTGAATTAGTAGCTACAGTTCATTTACCAGGATTAGAAACAGGGAATGAATATCAAGGTAAGTCTGCAGAAGTTAAGTGGATATTTATAGCTGAATGTTCTATGCGACCAGATGGAGACAATGATGATGAAGACAATGATACACCAGTAATAGATGAGCCAGAGTATGATGTAAAAGAAGATAAACAAGAACAACCAGTGGAACAAATAGAAGAACCTAAGGAGCCTGAACAATCAGAAGAATATGTTGATGAATTTGAAGATCAAATAGTTGAAGTACAAGAAGATGAAACCCAAACAGAAAATCCTGTTAGGTCTAAAGACAAACCTAAAATTCCAAAGACTGGTGAATTACCAACTCAAATATTTTATATATCAGGTTCAATTATGATATTTTTGGGAATATATATAAATAGCAAAAATAAAAAATAGCTGAGGGATAACTCTCAGCTATTACTAATGGTAAGAGGATGGTGATAATATAAAAAAACATTTATTGATAGTGTTTGTTTTAATTGGGATAGCACTTATATTTTATCCGAAAGTAAAAGACGAATATTATAAAAGGCAAGAAGATGAGATTTTGAGAAACTGGGTTAAAGCTTCCAAACAGTTAGAAATAAATAATGAAATATTAGAATCTAATAAGCAAGATATAACAACAAAGAAAAAATATATAGTTGATATAAATGCAGAAGGTATTATAAACATTGAAAAAATAGAACTCTACGAGCCTATTTTAAAAGGAGCTACTGAGAAAAATTTAAATATAGGAGAAGCTTGGGTAGATGGAACTAGTGAAGTTGGACAAGTGGGAAACTATGTTATTGCAGGTCATAGGAGTAGGAGATATGGAAGACATTTCAATAGATTAAATGAATTAGAAATTGGTGATAAAATTGAAATCCTTACAAAGAATGCTAATTACAAATATATAGTTTATGATAAATATATTGTAAAATCAGAAGATGTTTGGGTTTTAAAAGGGAATGGTGCTGATAGTGAGATTACCTTAATTACATGTGATTATAGTATAAAACCAACAGGTAGACTTATTGTAAAGGGCAAAATTGCCACTAATACTTTAAATGAATAAGTATGGTATTCATTTAAATATTGAGTATATGTGAGTATAAATAAGTAATATAGTCGTATTTCATAGAAAATGAATATTTTCATTAAAAAACGGATATTGAAAAAGATATAAGAATAAGTCAAAATACTTATAAGGGCAAAGTAAGTCAAAGTCAAAAATAGAGGTGTAAATATGTCTAGACTAAGCAATATTATTGAAGAATTTATAATGGAATTATTTCAAGGAACAGAAGATGGAGTTGTAGAAATTCAGAGAAATGAGTTGGCGGAGTATTTCGACTGTGCTCCTTCTCAGATAAACTATGTACTTACCACAAGGTTTACTCCATATAAGGGATACTATGTAGAGAGTAGAAGAGGCGGTGGTGGGTATATAAAGATAGTGAAGGTAGAATTTGATACTGAAGATACTATCAATGAATTGATTGTAAATACTATTGGAAACTCAATAACTAAAAATAAAGCATATAGTATAATAGATAGTCTTCTAGAAGAAGATATAATAACAGAAAGAGAAGGCTATTTGATGAAAGTAGCTTTAGGAGATAGGTCATTAGCTTGTGTTACGGGGAATAGAAATGAACTTAGAGCTGATATATTGAAAAATATGTTGTTGATTTTATTGAAGGAATAGGAGGTTAGGATATGTTATGTCAGGATTGTGGGAAAAATGAGGCAACTATTCATTTTACTAAGATCGTCAATGGAGATGTAACTGAACTACATTTGTGTGAAGAATGTTCTAAAAAATATAAGGAGTTTGAATTTGATACTTCTTTTTCATTTCATAAATTTTTGACAGGACTTATAGATAATCTTCAAGGTGAGCCTGTAAAAATTGACTACAGTGATTTAAAGTGTGAGATATGTGGAATGAGTTATTCTAAATTTAAACAAGTAGGGAAATTTGGATGCCCTCATTGTTATGAGTCCTTTAAGTCAAAGCTCATACCAATACTTAGAGAAGTTCATGGTGATGACAATCATGTTGGGAAAATTCCTAAAAGAGTTGGAGGAGTAATAGGAATGAAGAAGGAAATAAGTAAGTTGAAAGATGAGTTAAACAAATTAGTAGAGACTGAAAAGTTTGAAGAAGCAGCTGTGGTTAGAGATAGAATTAAAGCTCTTCAAAGTGAAATGGAAGATAAATAGAGGTGGTAAAATGACTAAATGGTATGATGAGTCAGGAATTAATGGAGATGTTGTTATAAGTAGTCGTGTGAGAATTGCAAGAAATTTAGAAAATATAAAGTTCCCTCAAGCAATGACTTTAGAAGAAAGTGAACTTGTAAATAATAAGGTGATAAGAGCAATAGAAAGAGCAGATGAACATGCTAATTATGATTATTTTAAAATCAAAGGACTTTCTCCACTAGATAGACATGTATTTGTTGAAGAACATTTGATAAGTCCAAATCTTATAAAGGATTTCAATAGAAGTAGTTTTTTTCTTAAGAAAGATGGCAAAGCGACTATTATGGTAAATGAAGAGGATCATTTGAGAATACAAACCCTTATGATGGGGTTAAAATTAGATGAATGTTGGAGTTTGTGTAGTCAAATAGATGATTCATTGGAAGAAACTTTGGATTTTGCATTTGATGAGAAATTTGGTTATCTAACTTCGTGTCCTACTAATACTGGAACAGGACTAAGAGCTTCTGCAATGATTCATTTGCCTAGTTTAGTTTATACAGGCTATGCAAACAATATATTTCGAGCTGTTAGCCAAATAGGTTTAACTGTTAGAGGTTTATATGGAGAGGGTACTAGTGCATTAGGTAATATATTCCAAATATCAAATCAAACTACTCTTGGAGAAACAGAAGAAGAAATCATTCAAAAGTTAAAAAATGTGGTTATACAGATTATAGATAAAGAAAGAGAAATGAGAAATAATCTTGCTGTATCTAGGAAATATGAAGTGGAAGACAAGTTGTATAGATCTCTAGGAATATTGAAATATGGAAGGATAATGTCATCTGAAGAGGCTATGAATCTTCTTTCAGATGTAAAGATGGGCATAGAAATGGGTATAATCAAAGATGTAGATGCTAAAGATATAACAAATCTGATGATTCTCATTCAACCAGCAAGTCTACAGAAATACTTTGACAGAGAAATGGATTTACAAGAAAGACAGATAAAAAGAGCTGAATTAGTAAGAGAAAAGCTTTAAAATAGGAGGGATAATATGGCTATGTTTGGTAGATTTACAGAAAGAGCTCAAAAGGCCATACTATTAGCGCAAGAAGAAGCTCAGAGACTAAAGCATAACTATGTGGGAACAGAACATATATTGTTAGGATTAATAAGTGAAGGAGAAGGAATAGCTGCTAAGTCACTAGAAGGGGAAGGTATAAATATAGAATTGGCTAGGACTCAAGTGATCAATGCTGTTGGTCAAGGGAACTATGAAACTGAAATTTTAGGATTTACACCAAGGACTAAAAGAGTGTTTGAATTGAGTTTTTTAGAAGCTAGAAAATTAGAACATAATTACATTGGTACAGAACATATTCTATTAGGCTTATTAGAAGAAGGAGAAGGAGTAGCTATTGTAATTTTGAGAAGTTTTGGTATAGATATAGAGAAGTTAAAAATAAGTATCATAGAAATGTTGGCTGAAGGATTTTCAAAATCTAATCAAAATGAAATGGGTGAATCAAGGGAAACGCCAAACCTTGATAAATATAGTAGGGATTTAAATAAACTCGCTAAGGATGGTAAGATAGATCCTGTAATAGGAAGAGCAAAAGAAATTGAGCGAGTAATTCAAGTTTTAAGTAGAAGAACTAAGAACAATCCTGTTCTCATCGGAGAACCAGGGGTAGGTAAAACTGCTATAGCTGAAGGATTGGCACAAAAGATTATTAAAGGAGAAATACCAGAATTAATTAAGGGAAAAAGAGTTGTAACATTAGATTTACCAAGTATGTTAGCAGGAGCTAAGTATAGAGGTGAGTTTGAAGAAAGATTTAAGGCTGTATTGAAAGAATTAAAAGAAGATGAAAATATTATTCTATTTATTGATGAAATCCATACCATAGTTGGGGCTGGTGCAGCTGAAGGAGCAATTGATGCTTCAAATATATTGAAACCAGTTCTTGCAAGGGGAGAGCTTCAAGTTGTAGGAGCAACTACAATAGATGAGTATAGAAAGTATATTGAAAAAGACCCAGCATTGGAAAGAAGGCTTCAGCCTATTATGGTAGAAGAACCAACTGTAGAGGATACAATGAAAATACTCTATGGATTAAGAGATAAATATGAGGCACATCACAGGGTGAGAATTAAGGATGAAGCAATAGAAGCTGCTGCAGAATTATCAAACAGATATATTACTGATAGATTCCTTCCAGATAAGGCCATAGACTTAATTGATGAAGCCGCATCTATGATAAGATTGAAATCTGTAACTGTACCTGACAATTTAAAAGATATAGAAGAAAAGTTAGAAGAATTATCTCAAGAAAAAGAAGAAGCGATAAACACACAAAACTTTGAGAAAGCTGCAAGCATAAGAGATAGGGAGCAAAAGCTAAAAAAACAATTACAAGAAAACAAAGAAAACTGGGAACAAGAGAAGAAGACTTTCTCTATGGAAGTAGGTTATGATGAAATTGCAAGTGTTGTTTCCGATTGGACTGGTGTACCAGTAACTAGAATGACTACAGAAGAAAGTGAAAGGCTACTAAATTTAGAAGAATTACTACACAAAAAGGTGATTGGTCAGGACAAAGCGGTTTCAGCTGTATCTAATGCGGTTAGAAGGGCTAGAGTTGGTCTTAAAGATCCCAAAAAACCTGTGGGGACATTTATATTTGTTGGTCCTACAGGAGTGGGAAAGACCTATTTAGCTAAGGCACTTGCAGAAGCACTTTTTGGTGATGAAAAGGCAATGATTAGGATAGATATGTCTGAATACATGGAAAAACACACTGTATCAAGACTAGTTGGCTCACCTCCTGGATATATTGGATATGATGAAGGGGGACAACTGACAGAGGCAGTTAGAAGAAACCCCTATTCAGTTATACTATTTGATGAAATAGAAAAAGCACATCCAGATGTATTTAATATACTTCTTCAAATATTAGATGATGGAAGACTTACAGATTCAAAGGGAAGAACAGTAGACTTTAAGAATACGGTTATAATAATGACTTCGAATGTAGGGGCTTCAACTTTAAGAAAACAAAATGTACTTGGTTTTTCAGCACCTGAGGAAGAAGAAAAAGGAGAATATGAAAAGATTAAAGAGAACATAACTGATGAACTCAAGAGAACTTTTAGACCAGAGTTTTTAAATAGGATAGATGAGATTATTATGTTCCATCCACTTAATGAAGAACATGTATCTGATATTGTAGAAATAATGATTAAGGATTTGGAGAAGAGACTTCATAAGATGGATTTAAACATTAAGGTAAGTAAAAAAACTAAAGAACATATTAGTAAAAGTGGATTTGACCCTATTTATGGGGCAAGACCATTAGAACGTACTATTACTAAAATGATAGAAGATCAATTAGCAGAGGAAATATTGAAGGGAAATGTATCTAAAGAGGACGATATATTTATTGATTTTGTTAATGACGAACTAGTGTTTGCTAAAGAGCCTATATCTTAGAATATAGGCTCTTTTAATGTAGATAAAAATGTAGTAGGATATAGTTGATTGTAATTTTCTGTAGGGGGAGATAGGGTGGCTAAGATTAAAACCAAATTCATATGTCAAAGCTGTGGTTATGAAACTTTTAAATGGCTAGGCAAATGTCCATCTTGTAATGAGTGGAACAGTTTTGTTGAAGAAGTATATGAAAAAAACAATATAGTAAAAGTAGATTTAAAAAATGTTTCAGTGGGAAAGCTAATAGATGTTAAGATTGATAAAGAAGATAGAATAATGACAAAAATAAATGAATTAGATAGAGTTTTGGGTGGGGGAATAGTTAAGGGGTCTTTAATTCTTGTAGGAGGGGACCCTGGGATAGGTAAATCCACATTGTTAATTCAAGTGGCTAGTGAATTGTCTAATAATGGTTTAAAAGTACTATATGTTTCAGGGGAAGAATCACCAAAACAGGTAAAGATGAGAGCAGATAGACTAAATTTAAAATCGGATGAATTGTTTATTTTAGCAGAAACAAATTTGGATATAATAAAGAATACGATAAACGATGTTTCCCCAGATATATTGATTGTGGATTCTATTCAAACAGTATATGATTCCAATATTACTTCTGCTCCAGGAAGTGTAAGCCAAGTTAGAGAGGCTACTCATACATTGATGAAAATAGCTAAGAGTAAAAGTATTGCAACATTTATAGTAGGACATGTAACTAAGGAAGGTTCTATTGCTGGTCCTAGGGTATTGGAGCATATGGTAGATACTGTATTGTACTTTGAAGGGGAGATGTATCAAAGCTATAGGATTTTAAGAGCAGTTAAAAATAGATTTGGTTCTACAAATGAAATAGGAATGTTTGAAATGAGAGATATAGGTCTTGTTGAAGTAGAAAATCCTTCAGAAGTTTTGATTTCTGGAAGACCTCAAAATACATCTGGAACAGTGATAGTGCCATGTGTTGAAGGAACTAGGCCAATGCTTGTAGAGGTACAATCCTTAGTTAGTGAGACTGCTTTTGGATTGCCAAGAAGAGCAACTATGGGCATAGATTACAATAGGGCTATTTTAATGATTGCTGTATTAGAGAAAAAACTAGGATACGGTATGCAGAATTGTGATGTATACATAAATGTAGTAGGAGGATTGCAGACAAAAGAACCTGCGATGGATTTGGGGATTATTACTTCAATAGCATCTAGCTTTAGGGATTTATACATTGATTCTAAGACTATAGTTATGGGTGAAGTTGGGCTTACAGGAGAAATTAGAAGAGTTAGCTTTATTGATAAGAGAATAAATGAAGCTGCTAAACTTGGGTTTGAAAGAGCAATAGTACCAAAGATTAATTTGAAGGATATGAATAGTATAGATGGTATTGATGTTATTGGGATAAATAAGGTAGAAGAGGCATTAGAAATTGTTTTGGGAGGTTATTTGAATGGTAGAAGTGAACACAAAAAGAGAAATATATAAATCTCTTAAGATAGTAGCTCCAGGAACTCCATTGAGGGAAGGACTTGAAAGTGTAGTCAATGCTAGAACAGGAGCATTAATTGTAGTAGGAGATGGTGAAGAAGTTTTAAAAATTGTAGATGGTGGTTTTAATATAAATTGTGAGTTTACTCCTTCTCATCTATATGAGTTAGCCAAGATGGATGGGGCTATAATATTAAGTAATGATTCGAAAAAGATATTATATGCCAATACACAACTAGTCCCAAACCAAACAATTTCCTCAGATGAAACAGGTATAAGACACAGAACAGCAGAAAGAGTTGCAAAACAAACAAATAATTTAGTAATCGCCATATCTCAGAGAAGGAATATTATAACACTGTATAAGGGGAATATTAAATATGTTTTAAAAGATTCAAATGAAATATTAAACAAAGCAAATCAAGCTATACAGACATTGGAAAAGTACAAAAATGTGCTAAATCAGGCTATGAATAATTTAACAGCGTTAGAGTTTGAAGATTTAGTTACTGTTTATGATGTAGTAAAAGTTATACAAAGGTTAGAGATGGTCATAATGATATCTGATGAAATAGAAAGGTATATGATAGAGTTAGGTAATGAAGGAAGACTTATAAGTATGCAGCAAGACGAGATTATGAGTGGTGTGTTAGAAGATGGAGTGAATATCATAAGAGATTACACAAATAGAAATGATAAATCCTATATAGAAATAAGAGATGAGATTAGATTGTTATCCGCAGAAGGTTTATTAGACTTATATACCATAGCAAATATTATGGGATATAATGGTGGAGTAGCAACCCTTGATTCAAATATTTATCCAAAAGGATATCGAATATTAAATAAGATTCCTAGGATTCCCTCAAATGTATTAGAGAATATAGTAAATATGTTTGATAATTTTCAAAAGATATTGAAAGCTTCTACACAAGAATTAGATTTAGTTGAAGGAATTGGTGAGGTAAGAGCTAAGATTATTAAAGAAGGCTTAAGAAGATTTCAAGAACAGATATTTTTAGAAAGACACATAATATAAAAGGCTAAATTGATTATATACAATTTAGCCTTTGTTTTATATTTACTTACTACTTAAGACTATAAACTCCTAATGTCTTCATGTTTTTATATTCATTTTTAAGAACTTCTGAAAAATCTATACCTAAAGTTTGACAAAGTGCGGCTAAATAAAATACATGAGATCCGATTTCTTCTTCGATTTTTTCTTTACAAATTTCGCATAGTTCTCCATCCATATGGTCTTTTAGTGAAGATCTCAATTCTTCAAGGGTTTCTTTATCGTATTCTTGTTTTGAAGCATCAATGGAAATACAGCCACAAGAAGTGACGGATTTTACTACTGCCCTATTGATTCGAGCGTTATATTCGTCAAGTTTAGTTATTATATCAAGTATACTCTTATGTCTAATCAGCACCTTTGACACCATATCTTGGAAATTATCGCAAAATATATCGTTATCTATATTTTCAACAACTTTATCCATGCTTTCCCACCCCAGTCAATTATTTTGTTTCATACTTTCATTATACTGATGAAGACAAGCCGTTGTCAAATAATTATTTTTTATTATTAATTGGCTTTTTAAGAAATAAGTTGAATTTAAATTTCGGTTGACAATGTGATGAACATTATGGTACAATAATAAATTTGACAACCATTGCCTTTTATTGTATAATGTCTATACAAGTATTATTAAATTGGGAGGTTGTTGTCACTATGTTTAGTATTGGAGATAAAATTGTCTATCCAATGCACGGTGCTGGTGTCATTATTGCCATTGAGGAAAAAGAAATATTAGGTGAAAAAGCAAAGTATTATATTATGAAAATGCCTATTGGTGATATGAGAGTTATGGTTCCTGTTAAAAATGTTGAGGAAATTGGCATCAGAGAGATAGCTGGAGATGACGAAATAGAACAGGTATTTGATGTGTTAAAAGGCAGACAAACAAAAATGCCTCAAAATTGGAATAGACGTTATAGATTAAATATGGATAAAATAAAAAGTGGGAATATTTATGAAATTGCGTCTGTTGTTAGAAATCTTATGATTAGGGATAATGAAAAAGGATTATCAACTGGTGAAAGAAAGATGTTGAATAACGCTAAACAAATGCTTGTTAGTGAAATTGTTCTTTCAAAAGGTATTGACCAAGAAGAGACTGAAAAGTTAATTGATGAAGCTATAAATTGCCCTGCAGTTTAATTTTTTAATTATTTAATAAAAATATGTTATATATTTTTCAATTATGGTAATATATAAAGATAAAGGAGGAGGTGAATTTATGGCAGATAGGATAGCAAAGATTATTATAACATTGATTGGAATTTTAATTGGATATGGTATCATGGCTGGTTTAAGGTTTCTTGGTATAATAAACTTAACAAACAAAGGAATATTAGGGCTCTTAATTTTTATAACTATTATTATTGCTTCTGGAATTATATTTTTCTTTTTATCTCCAAAATTCATTAAAGGAGGAAAAAAACTCATAAATTTTATAGAAGTTGAAATACAAGATATACCAGCTTCTGATATTATTATGGGTTCAGTTGGACTAATCGTTGGATTAATTATAGCTTATTTATCAAGTCAGCCATTTTATAATTTAAAGATACCATATTTAGGGACGATTATATCTATTATTCTATATTTGATTTTTGGTTATCTAGGAATAAAGATTCCTACAAGAAAAAGAGAAGACTTTACTAATGCCTTAAGTGTATTCAAGAGAAACTCTACTAAGGATAAACTCAAATCAAGTTGTAAAGCTTGTCCTAAGATATTGGATACCAGCGTTATAATTGATGGGAGAATAGCAGATATATGTAAAACAGGCTTTATTGAAGGTCCACTTATAATACCAGAATTTGTCCTTGAAGAACTTCAGCATATTGCTGATTCTTCAGATTCCTTAAAGAGAAATAGAGGAAGAAGAGGTTTGGATATTTTAAATAAGATTCAAAAAGAATTAGATATTGAAGTAATTATTGTTGATGACAAAATAGAGGAAGTTCCAGAAGTAGATTCAAAGTTATTAAAATTAGCACAAAAGATAAAAGGAAATGTTATAACAAATGATTACAACTTAAACAAGGTAGCAGAAGTTCAAGGGATAGATGTATTAAATATTAATGAACTTGCAAATGCAATTAAGCCAGTAGTTCTTCCTGGAGAAGAAATGGTAGTTCAAGTTATAAGAGATGGTAAGGAAATAGGTCAAGGATTGGCATATCTAGATGATGGAACAATGATAGTTGTAGAAGGTGGAAAGAAACATATTGGTGAAACCATAGGAGTTATGGTGACTAGTGTTCTACAAACCTCTGCTGGTAGAATGATATTTGCAAAACCAAAATCAGCTGTTGATAGAGCAGTTTAGGGTCTAATTAGACCCTAATATTTTTTTGTCTATAGGAGATTATATTTTTATAAAGATGTTTCCCGTTATTTCACATTATGCTATAATGACTTAGAGGTGAAAAAAATGTATGAAAACAACTTTGTTTCAGTCATAGTTGCGGCAGCAGGAATGAGCAATAGAATGAGGAGTAGTATAAACAAACAGTTTATTGCAATAAACGACAAGGCAGTTCTTGCACATACTTTAGAGAAGTTTGAAAAATGTAAACATGTAGATGAAGTTATTGTAGTTGCAAAAGAAGATGAAATTGACTATTGTAAAAGAGAAATAGTGAGAAGATACAATTTTAAAAAAATCACTAAGGTTGTCAAAGGCGGGAAAGAGAGACAAGACTCTGTATATAATGGATTATTGGTGCTAGATGAGAGATGTAATATTGTTCTTACTCATGATGGTGCAAGACCTTTTGTAAAAGTGAAAAATATAGAAGATGGCATTATAGGGGTGACTAAATATGATGCCTGTATTGTTGGTGTTCCTGTTAAAGATACTATAAAAATAGTAGATAGCTTAAATAATGTAAAAAATACTCCTGATAGAAGCTATATATGGGCTGCACAGACACCTCAATGCTTTTGGAAAGATATACTTCTTCAAGCCTATAAAAAGGCTATGAAAGATGGATTTGTTGGGACAGATGATGGTATGCTAGTAGAAAGACTAGGGATTAATGTTAAAATGATAGAAGGTAGTTACGAAAACATTAAGATAACTACACCAGAGGATTTAATAGTTGCTGAATCCTTTGTTAAAGACAAAGAATTGTTTCTTAGAAATAAAGGACTTTTGTTTCAAGGAAGATAGGGTGGTAAATATGCGAATAGGTATAGGATATGATGTTCACAAATTAGTAGAAGGAAGAAAGCTCATAGTGGGAGGAGTAGAAATTCCTTATGAAAAAGGATTATTAGGTCATTCTGATGCGGATGTTCTTATTCATGCGATTAATGACAGTATACTTGGCGCCATGGCTTTGGGGGATATTGGGAAACATTTCCCTGATACAGATATGGAGTACAAAGATATTTCTAGTATGATTCTCATGGATAGAGTATATAAAATAATGGTTGATAATGGATATGAAATTGGCAATATAGATAGTATAATAGTTGCACAAAGACCCAAATTTGCTCCATATATAGATGCTATGAGAGAAAAAATAGCAAATGCACTTCATACTTCAATTGAAAATGTAAGTGTAAAAGCTACTACTACAGAGGAACTTGGCTTTGAAGGAAGAAAAGAAGGTATATCTTCAAAATGTGTTTGCATATTAAATAATTTAAAGTAATTTTATAGGTTGTATTTTTATTACAACCTTTTTTCAAACAAATAAAAGTAAAAATAATGAAAAGGATGTAAAGGGCGATAGGAGTAATAACCTGTAGTTGGAAGAAGTAGTTTTTAGAAATTAAAAAATATTTGACATAATAGACTTTATTTAGTATTATAAAAATAATATTTAGCTTTGAAGGGAAATAGTAAATATTAATGGCAACAGAGAGGAAGTTGTAAGGTGGAAGACTTCTTGCCCTATAGATATTGAACCCGTCCCTGAGCTTTTAGACTGAAACAAGTAGGTCTAAACGTTTGCAACGTTATAGCTTTTAAGGTGGATTTATATTTATAAATCTATTAGAGTGGTACCGCGAATTAGCCTTCGTCTCTATTTTGAGATGAAGGTTTTTTTATGATTCAGTGAGTCAGGTGACGGTCCTTTGACTCATTAAAAAATAATATAACTCAAAAATATGAGGAGGAAAAACTATGAGAATGTCAAAAATGTATTTACCAACATTAAGAGAAGTTCCATCAGAGGCAGAGATACCTAGTCATCAACTATTACTTCGTGCAGGAATGATGAGGAAATTGGTTTCAGGAGTTTATTCTTATTTACCTCTTGGATATAGAGTTATAAGAAAGATTGAACAAATAGTAAGAGAAGAAATGGACAGAGCAGGCTCTCAAGAACTTTTAATGAGTGCAATACAACCTAAGGAATTGTGGGAATCTAGTGGAAGATGGGATAATTTTGGGCCAGAAATGTTTAAATTAAGAGATAGAAATAGTAGAGAGTTTTGTCTTGGACCAACTCATGAAGAATATTTTACAAATCTTATCAAAGATGAAGTTAGATCATATAAACAATTGCCACTAAATCTTTACCAGATACAAACTAAATATAGAGATGAGAAAAGACCTAGATTTGGTTTAATAAGAAGTAGAGAATTTATAATGAAAGACGCTTATACTTATGATATGGATGAAGAAGGATTGAAAAAATCTTATGAAAATATGTGGAAAGCATATGATAGGGTCTTTACAAGACTTAAGCTTAATTACAAAGTAGTTCAAGGTGATACAGGAGCTATGGGTGGGAAAGTATCCCATGAATTTATGGCTATGTCAGAAGTTGGAGAAGGTGAAATAGCTTATTGTGATAGTTGTGACTATGCAGCTACGGATGAAAAAGCTATAGTTGTTTATAAGATAAAAGAAAAAAATGAAGAAGAGCTAGAAAAAGAAAAAGTTTATACACCAAATATGAAAACCATAGAAGAATTAGTTAATTATTTAAAAATAGAAGAATGTGATACTGCGAAAGCTCTTATATATAAGGCAAAGGGAGAGCCTATATTTGCACTAATTCCAGGAGATAGGGAATTAAATGAAACAAAACTATGCAATATATTAGGAGTCGCAGAACATGAACTAGAAATGGCAGATGATGAGACTATAAGAGATATTACTGGGGCAGATTCGGGATTTTCAGGTCCTATTGGACTTAAAAAGGGAGTAAGGCTTTTAGTAGATTCAAGGGTTACTAAGATGAAAAACTTTGTTGTTGGTGGAAATGAAACAGACTATCATATAATAAATGTGAACTATGGTAGAGATTTTACTGGAGAAGTGATAGATGATCTATTACTAATTCAAGAAGGAGATATTTGTCCTAAATGTGGAGCTATTCTTAAAATGGACAGAGGAATAGAAGTGGGGAATATATTCCAACTAGGTACAAAATATAGTGATAGTTTGAAAGCAAATTATTTAGATGAAAATGGTAAAGAAAAGCCTTTTGTTATGGGTTGTTATGGTATAGGAGTATCTCGAAGTATGGCCGCTGTTGTAGAACAATATCATGATGATAAGGGAGTAATTTGGCCACTGGTAGTTACACCATATCATGTAATAATAACAGTAATAAACACCAAAAAAGAAGAGCAAATGGAACTTGGAGAAAAGATATATGATGAGCTTCAAAGTTTAGGATTAGAAGTACTGATTGATGATAGAAATGAAAGAGCTGGGGTTAAATTTAACGATAGAGATTTAATAGGAATACCTATAAGAATAACGGTAGGTAAAAAAGCAGCAGAAAATATAGTGGAATATTCACTACGAAGAGACGATGAGAAAATAGAAATGGATGTAGAAGAAATAGTTGATAAAATAAAAGAAGAATTTGAAAAAGAAGGACTAAGTATATAAAAAGGCTATATATTATAAAAGGAGGGTATGGATTTCGTACCCTTCTTTTAATTATTCTCATCATAACATATAAAAACTTAAGCTACTTATTTTCTTGTGCATGTGCTAAAAATACTTTTTGCTTGTAAAAGCTGTCATAATAAGATATTCTATCTTATAAGGTATTATTAAAAGAAAGATGGAGGGATATTAATGCTTAAGAGAATAACTTCTACTGTTTTAGTTATATTATTACTTATGTGTAACTTGGCTTTTGCAGATCAAGTAATAAATAAGAATAAGGTAATTTGCTTAGGACAAAACCTATCACAAGCACAGAAAAAAGATATGCTTAACTTATTTGGCGCAGATGAAAGTGTTGAAATAGTAGAGGTGACAAACAAGGAAGAAAGAGAATACTTAGGTAAATATATAGATGAAAAGATTTTGGGGACTAGAGCTATATCTAGTGCTTATGTGGAGAAACTAAATGAAGGTGAAGGGATAAGTGTTGTAACTCATAATATCTCATGGGTAACAGAAGATATGTATAAGAACGCATTAATAACTGCGGGAATAAAAGATGCAAAAATAATAGTGGCAAGTCCTGTAAATGTTTCTGGAACTGCTGCTCTAACTGGTATAATAAAGGCTTTTGAAGATTTAACTGGTGAGGATATAACTGAAAAGGAAAAAGAAATAGCCAGTGAAGAAATTGCAAAAACTGCAGTACTAGGAAATGAAATAGGTGCAGATAAGGCAAGTGAATTAATAGAAAATATAAAGGTAAATGTAGTTGGAAACAATATAAAAGGAAAAAGAAATATTAAGAAGGCAGTTAACGCTGCAGCTAATGAATTAGGTGTAGAATTAAGTGATGATCAAGCAAATGAAATAATTGGACTTATGAAGAGAATTTCAAAATTAGATTTAGATTTAAATGAAATTAAAACTCAACTTAAAGATATTTCAGGAAAGATTGATAAAGTAGTTGCACAAGGAGAAGAAGTAAAATCTCTATTAGGTAAGATTATTGGCTTTTTTGAAGACCTTTTTAGTAGATTATTTGGATAATATGTGTTTTTACTTTGTTGATACAAACAAATTCATGTTATATAATATACTGGTAGATAAATTAGGAGGTGGCTATAGTTGGAACAAGTAAGAGTGAGATTTGCTCCAAGTCCAACTGGATATTTACATATAGGTGGACTTAGGACTGCATTATATAATTATTTATATGCAAGACACAATGATGGAAAGTTTATATTGAGGATTGAGGATACAGATAGAACTAGATTCGTAGAAGGTGCTATAGAAAACCTGATCAATTCATTAGAATGGGCTGGAATAGACTATGATGAAGGTGTATTTGTTGAAAATGGTCAAATAGTACAAAAAGGTGAATATGGTCCATACATTCAATCGGAAAGACTTGATATCTATAGAAAATATGTTAATGAATTGATTGAAAAGGGATATGCATATTACTGTTTTTGTTCAAAAGAAAGACTTGATAATGTAAGAGAAGAACAAAAAATAAAGGGACTTATACCTAGATATGATGGCTTTTGTAGAAATATTGATATAAAAGAAGCTAAAAAAAGAATTGCTAATGGAGAGGAATATGTAGTTAGACTAAAATTACCTCATGATAGAGATATTAAATTTCACGATCTTGTGAGAGGTGATATAGTCATTAATACTAACGACTTAGATGATCAAGTACTACTTAAATCTGATGGGTTTCCAACTTATCACTTAGCTGTAGTTGTTGACGACCATCTTATGAATATAACTCATATAATAAGGGGAGAAGAATGGCTTCCTTCTACACCTAAACATGTTTATTTGTATGAAGCATTTGGTTGGGAAAAGCCAGACTATGTACATCTTCCAACTGTTTTAAATAAAGACAGGAAAAAACTAAGTAAGCGTCAGGGAGATGTTTCTGTAGAGGATTTTAGAGCTAGTGGTTATCTTTCAGAAGGTCTAGTTAATTACCTTGCACTAGTGGGATGGAGTCCAGAAGGAACTGAAGAAATTCTTTCTATGGAAGAGATGATTAAACAATTTTCGTTTGATAGAGTTGCAAAAACAGGTGGAATATTTGATAAAGATAAATTAGATTGGGTAAATGGACACTATATTAGAAGTTTTAGTCCAGAGAATATTACTGATTTGGCAATACCTTATTTAAAAGAAGCAGGATTTATAACTGATGAAGATGTAAAAGAAAGATATGATTGGATAGTAGCTATGGTATCTACTGTTCAAGAAAGTCTATCTACTATAAAAGAAGTTGTAGAAAAGGTTCAAATGTTCTTCGGAGATGAAGTTAAACCTGAAAATGATGAAGTAGTAGAAGTATTAAATGGAGAACAAGTCCCTACATTATTTGAAGCTATAAGAGAAGAACTTGGAGAAGTAGATGAATTAGATGAAGAATTTTGTAAAGGACTTATGAAGAGAATTCAAAAGAAGACTGGTATCAAAGGGAAAAACTTATATATGCCAGTTCGTTCAGCTTTAACTGGAAATCTTCATGGACCTGAATTAGTAAATATTATTTATGTTTTGGGTAAACAAAACATATTAAAACGCATAGAATATGTAGAAAATAACTATATAAAATAATACTTGAAATATGTGTTAGGATAATGTAAAATGTAATATAATATTTTAATAAATATAAGCTATGAAAAGGAAAAGTAAATCCGATATACTAACAGAGAGAGGTTTTTACCTAACTGAGAGAAACCTTAAGTTCTTATTAGATTGAAGTGCGCCTTTGAGCTATTGCCTGAAATACAGTATGGCAAATCGGTTGACACCGTTATAGTTTTTGAGTTGGGGCTCTTGTTATTTAATTTGTAGAACCCAATCAGAGTGGAATCGCGGAATAACCGTCTCTGTTTTTTGGAGACGGTTTTATTTTATTTAAAAATTAAAAAGGAGAGACGGTTATCTGTCTTCTAAGGAGGGTTAATATGTGGGAAACTATAAAGGAAGATATAAAAGCCATAAGATATAGAGACCCTGCTGTGAACAGTTGGGTAGAGGCTGTTTTATGTTATCCAGGATTACATGCCCTTTTCTTTTATAGGATCTCTCATTTTTTCTATGGTTTAAGACTATATTTAATAGCTAGACTAATTTCAAATTTTGGGAGGTTTCTAACTGGAATTGAGATACATCCTGGTGCCAAAATAGGAAAGGGGATTTTTATAGATCATGGTATGGCAGTAATAATTGGAGAAACTACAGAGATAGGTGACAATGTTACCATATACCAAGGGGCTACTCTCGGTGGAACTGGTAAAGAAAAGGGAAAGAGACATCCTACTATTGGTAACAATGTAGTAATCAGTTCAGGAGCAAAAGTTCTTGGGCCATTTACAGTTGGTGATTATTCTAAAATAGGAGCTGGTTCTGTAGTCCTTAAAGAAGTACCACCTAATTGTACAGTAGTAGGGGTACCAGGTAGAATAGTAGTTAAGGATAACAAGAGGCTAAAATGTGTAAAAGATAAAGATGAGATTGATTTGGACCAAGTAAGATTACCAGATCCTGTTTATCAGGAGATAGAATGCCTAAAGGAAAGGATACAAATATTAGAAAACTATATTTATAAAATGGAAGGAGAAGTGAAAAATGAAGTTGTATAATACTTTAACTAAAAAGAAGGTTGACTTTGTTCCTAACGAGGATGGAAAAGTGACTATGTATGTTTGTGGTCCTACAGTATATAATTATATACATGTAGGAAATGCAAGGCCACTAGTGGTATTTGACACTTTAAGAAGATATTTTAAATATAGTGGATATGAAGTAAAATATTTGGTTAATTTTACAGACATAGATGATAAGATGATTAAGAAGGCTAATGAAGAGGGGACTACTGTTAGAGCAATTGCTGACAAATTTATTGAAGAGTTTTTTGTGGATTCAAATGGTCTTTTGATAGATGAAAAAGATACTATTCACCCAAGAGCAACAGATAATATTCCTGAAATAATAGAATTCATAGAAGGTTTAATAGAAAAAGATGCTGCTTACAATGTAAATGGCAATGTGTACTTTGATATATCTAAGGCAAAGGATTATGGTAAGCTTTCAAAGAAAAATATTGAAGAATTGATGAGTGGTGCAAGAATAGAAGTGAGTGAAGAGAAGAAAAACCCTATGGATTTTGCTCTTTGGAAAAGTGAAAAGCCAGGAGAACCTTCATGGGATAGTCCTTGGGGAAAAGGTCGACCAGGTTGGCATATTGAATGCTCTGTAATGGCAAAGACTTTTTTAGGTGACACTATAGATATTCATGCTGGAGGAGAAGATTTACAGTTTCCTCACCATGAAAATGAAATTGCTCAAAGTGAAACTCTTAATGATAAACCTTTTGCTAATTATTGGCTTCACAATGCTATGATCAATGTAGAAAACAAAAAAATGTCTAAATCGAAATTCAATTTCTTTACTGTTAGAGAAATAAGTAAGGAATTTGATTTAGAAGTTTTAAGATTTTTTATTCTTTCAGCTCATTATAGAAACCCTATAAATTTCAGTAGAGAATTAATAGCTCAAGCTGAGAGAGGACTAGAAAGATTATATAATGGAAAGAACAATCTTCTTTATCTAATGGATAAAACTAAAGATAGAGAATTAACTGATGAAGAAATAAAAATAAAAGAACAAATTGATATATTTAAATCTAATTTCAAAGATAGCTTGGATGATGATTTAAATACAGCTGATGCTATAGCTTCACTTTTTGAAATAGTTAAAGTATCAAATAGTAATTTTAATGAACAAACATCCAAAAATCTGATATCATATACTTATGATATATTAATAGAACTTTCAGGAGTTTTAGCAATATTATCAAAAGAAGAAGAATTGCTAGACGAAGAAATAGTAGAATTGATAGAGAAGAGAAGTCAAGCTAGAGCAAATAAGGATTACAAATTAGCAGATGAGATTAGAGATGAATTAAAGGAAAAAGGTATCATAATTGAAGATACTAAAGAGGGAGTGAAATGGAAGAGAATTTAGCTTATGGAGAATAACCAAACTAACCAAATAAAAAATATGAATAATAAAATGACTGCGAGGGAGGCCTCTATGCTTTCGCCCTTGCAGTTAGCATATATAGGAGATGCAGTTTATGAGCTTTTTATAAGAACTTATTTATTACAAAGCAACAAACCTGTTCACGAACTTCACAAGGAAGCGACACACTATGTAAAAGCTAAGGCTCAATCAGATATTGTACATTTCTTAAGTGAAGATTTGACAGACGAAGAAAAAGGAATTGTGAAAAGAGGAAGAAATGCAAAAACTTATTCATCCCCTAAAAATGCAAATATAATAGATTATAAATATGCTACTGGTTTTGAAACATTAGTAGGTTACTTGTATTTAACAGGACAAGAAGCAAGAATGATGGAATTATTCGATAAAATTGTTTCACATTAATTAAGAGGAGTGAGGTTTTTTGAGTAGCAAGCTAAAAGTTAAATTATTAAGATATACGCCAGAGGGAGAAAAGCTAGTTGCATCAGCTGCAAAACTCTGCTATTCACCTGTAGGCATTGACAGAATAGAAGAACAATTGGATGAAGAGAAGGTTGATAATTTTTTAAATATGCTAATGGATTTAGGGCATGAATCACCTATTGAACATATTACATTTACTTTTGGTGTAGAAGGTATATCTAGAGTGCTTACTCATCAACTGGTAAGGCATAGAATAGCTAGTTATTCACAGCAATCTCAAAGATATGTAAAACTAGATCAATTCGATTATTGTATACCACCTGATATAGAAGCAAACCAAAAGGCGAGAGAATTGTTTATTAAAGCTATGGAAGAAGATCAAAGGTATTATAATGATATTACAGATATACTATCAAAAGATCACTTTGAAAAGCTTATAAAAAATGGGTATGATGAAAAAAGCGCTAGAAGTATAGCTGAAAAGAAAGCAATTGAAGATGCTAGATATGTATTCCCAAATGCTTGTGAGACGAAGATAGTGTTTACTATGAATGCAAGAAGCCTTTTTAACTTTTTTAGACTTAGATGCTGTAATAGGGCTCAATGGGAAATTAGAGAGTTGGCAACAGAAATGTTAAGACTTGTAAAAACTGTATATCCTACATTGTTTAAGAATTGTGGACCAAGTTGTTTAACAGGGTCTTGCCCTGAAGGAAAGATGACTTGTGGAGAAATGATAAAAGTACGAGAGAGATTTAAAAATATGCATTAAAATATAAAGTAAAGGATACTCTAAAAGCAATGTGTATCAATTACAGGTATAGGGAGTGAAAAACATGGATAGCGATTATATTGTTGGAAGGAATCCAGTAATAGAAGCACTTAAATCTGAAAGAGAAGTTGAAAAAATATTAGTAGCCAAGGGAGAGTTAAAAGGTTCTATAAATAAAATACTTGGGATAGCGAAAGATAAGAGCATCCCCGTACAATATGTAGATAAAAATAGATTAGATACTATCTCTGAAGGTGGTCTCCCACATCAAGGAGTTGCAGCACTAGTTACCTCGTTTAAATATTCTACTATAGAAGATATATTAGATGTTGCAAAAAAAATAGATGAAGATCCTTTTATAGTAGTACTAGATGAAATTGAGGATCCACATAATTTAGGTTCTATAATAAGAACAGCTGAATGCGCTGGAGTACATGGTATAATTATACCAAAGAGAAGATCTGCTTCAGTTACCATGACCGTTGTTAAGGCTTCTGCTGGAGCGGTGGAGCATATCCACATTGCAAAAGTAAACAATATTACTAATGCGATTTTAGAACTTAAAGATAATGGTCTTTGGGTATATGGTGCAGATATGGATGGTGAAGAGTATTATTTTGAAAGGGATTTTAGTGGCCCGAAAGCATTGGTTATAGGAAGTGAAGGTAAAGGGATATCTAGGTTGGTAAAGGAAAACTGTGATTTTCTAGTAAAAATTCCTATGCTAGGGAATATTTCATCTTTAAATGCTTCAAATGCTGCCTCTATACTAATTTATGAAGCGGTAAGAGAGAGTTATGGAAAAAAATAAATGGAAGCAAAAAGAATATCTTTTTGTTGATGGTTATAATATCATTAACACTTGGGAAAGTTTACGTTCGCTAAGTGAGTTGAGTTTGGAAGCAGCAAGAAATGAGCTTATTGATATAATGGCTGAATATCAACACTATACAGGCATTATAGTAATAATAGTTTTTGATGCTCATATGGTAAAGAGTAATAGTGGGAAAAAAGAAAATATTAAAGGTGTAGATGTAGTTTATACCAAGGAAAATGAAACAGCTGATCATTTTATAGAGAGAACCCTAGATTCCATAGGTAGAATTAAAAAAGTGAGAGTGGCCACTTCTGACTGGATGGAGCAGCAAGTTGTTTTGGGCAGAGGTGGGACAAGGATTTCATCAAGAGAATTAGAAGTGGAAATACAAAATCACAAGAAATTAATGAAAAATAAAAGCAAAAAGAAAAAACAAATTAATGATTTAATTATTGGACGACTAGATGAAGAAACCATTAAAAAACTTGAAAAATGGAGAAATAGTGATGAATAACCTTGACTATTAAAATATAAACATTTATAATTTAATTAATTGAATTGGAAAAGATTAAATATTCGTAACAAACTTTGGAGGGGATCTTGGTGGGGTTAGGTTTATACAGTGAAGTAAACGCTTTATATTTTGAAAGCATGGAAGACGAAGATATTGTAGAAGAGGCCAAAAATGGTGATCCAAGAGCACTAGAATACCTTATTACCAAGTATAAGAATTTTGTTAGGGTAAAAGCTAGGTCATATTTTTTGATCGGAGCTGACAAAGAAGATATTATCCAAGAGGGAATGATAGGTCTTTATAAAGCTATTAGAGATTATAACAGGGACAAGCTTACTTCTTTTAAAGCTTTTGCAGAACTATGTATAACTAGGCAAATAATTACAGCTATTAAAACTGCTACAAGACAAAAACATATCCCATTAAACTCTTATGTTTCCCTTAATAAGCCTATTTATGATGAAGATTCAGATAGAACATTGCTAGATGTAATCTCTGGGGTAAAGATTACAGATCCTGAAGAACTTATTATAAGTAGGGAAGAGTTAACAAACATGGAGTGTAAAATAGGAGAAATACTTAGTGATCTTGAATTGGAAGTTCTTACAGCTTATCTAGAAGGAAAATCATATCAGGAAATAGCTATAGAATTAGAGAGGCATGTTAAAAGTATTGATAATGCATTGCAAAGAGTAAAGAGAAAATTGGAAAGATATTTAGAACTTAAGGAAGATTAGCTTTTTCTATTGACAATAATATTCCAAGATAGTAGAATATTTTACAGTGGTTATAAGTGCCCATGTAGCTCAGCAGGTAGAGCACTTGCATGGTAAGCAAGAGGTCACCGGTTCAAGTCCGGTCATGGGCTCCAAAGAATTAATATTTACAAGAAAAGCAGGGTTACTTTCTTGAATAAAGAAAAAACAAGGAGGAATATAAAATGGGTAAAGCACATTATGAGAGAACCAAACCACACGTAAATATAGGAACAATAGGTCACGTAGACCATGGTAAAACAACATTAACAGCAGCAATAACATCAGTATTA
>Ga0129309_1000294_pt1 | contig 42712 bp, 54 predicted proteins | sample L1105metagenome_FD_94439 | JGI IMG/M metagenome (GOLD analysis project Ga0129309, IMG submission 94439) | Ring-tailed lemur group fecal microbial communities from Wisconsin, USA - L1105 metagenome | ecosystem: Host-associated > Mammals > Digestive system > Large intestine > Fecal | place: USA...
GACTATGGCATATACTTTCCCTGTATCAAAGGTGCATGAAACATCAGAAACCGCTTCTACTGTTTGATATTTGCTTTTATATATATAACTTACTTCCTCTGCTTTTAATATACTCAATTTAACAATACCTCCCTTTAGTCCGTTTTAGATAATATTGTCATTTTCCAGTTCATCTCCCAAATTGATATTTTGTTCACTCATAAATCTATCCCTTACAATACACACTGGTTCACTTCCTTCTAAAAAACTTTCATCATAATCATCAATATAAGAAATATCCTTAGGTGTAAAAGATGAAAATATAGAAAAAGAATTTGTACCAACAAAATGGAATAAACATCCAAGTGCAGATTCATCATATGTGTTTGGCATAGCAGCACATATTTCCATTGCTGTAACTTCGTCTTTTATAAGTCCTGTATCACGCATTTTGTTCAGCATCTCAAGATCAATCTGAAGCCCTACATCTTGACTGCCGTCAATATTGCATATGCTTCCTGTAATGGGAATGGTCCTTCCAAGCTTTATAAGCTGAGCTTGATTTTTTTCTATATTTTCCATATACAACAATAGAAATAAAACAATCATGCATGAAATCAAAACAGACAGAAAACTTTTCTTCTTGTGCCTTAAAGCATTTTTTTGAATTGCATGAACGACAAACATAAATATCAACCACCTTTAGTCATTATTATTGTTTGAAAACTATAGAACTAGTCCAATTTCATGTCTCTGTTTTTAACGCAATAATCACAATTTTCGCTCAATTTTAAATGAAAATTTTATATTTTTTTAATATGATAAAATTTTTATGATTGCATTAATTATTAATGGATATCTTTGAAGTGTTTTTACATTGAACATAATAAATGAGACGTAAACAAAACTATTAGATGAGAAATTTGCAGAAAATCATATGATCATTTTTCTTATTTTACCTACATATCTATTCATTATTATTTTATGATTATCTATAACCTTTGTCAATCTATTCCTTTCGACAATAGATGCTTTCATTCGATATATAAAAAACCATAGTTAAACTCAATGTCATTAAGTTAAGTTTTTATGGCAAATAGAATTACGGTCAATTGAAAGTTTCTGTACTTTCAATTGACTTTTTTCTTTTAATATATATAATTAAAAAATTTCGCTAATTTCTCATCATTTGTCAAGCTATTTTCAGAGACTCCATAAAACGCATAAAAAAAACAGAGTATGTATTTAAACATACCCTGTTTCTAAAACTTTGGTTAATTTTCTTAACTTAATGACATTGGGCGTTGCCTATCTTTTATTTTAGCAGGAAGAACCTCCCCCACCAGCTCTTACTTGAAATCCTCTTCTCAACCAATTGTTGGAATAGTCTATATTGAAATCACTAAAATTTAATCTCATATCTTCGTCTAATAAAAATGTAAACTCATCCACCTTAATAACTTCGTCTCCATATTTTTGCTCATCCAAAGCAATACCAAATGTTGGTCCACCTCAGCCCATACCTGATATATATATCCTCAATGACTTGTTATCCTTTGATTGTAATTCCTTTCTTAGCTCTTCTTGAGCTATTTCAGTTAATTTTATATTCATAATTCATTCCTCCTTGTTTTCTTTTTTAACATATACCCCCCTTGGGTATCTTGAAACATATTTTATAATATTATTTTTAAATTGTCAATTATTTTTATACTGGGAAAAATTCAAAAAATCCCCTAGCTTATTTTAGCTAGGGGATTTTTTATAACTCATAGGAAAGTTCTAGTTTTCCTTAATATAAAACTTTCCGAATTAAGTTTCAAAAAGGCTTCCCTATAATGCTTGGATAGAAACCTTTTTTACATTGCTCTTCCAGGAATTATTGCGTCTATTATTCCTATTACTAAAGCACCTATTATGGCACCCCAAATAGATATATTAAATCCAGGAACTATAAACTTTGTAACATATAATATGATTGCAGATATAATGAAACCTGTAATTCCTCTTCCAAATGGAGAAGCATCTATGCCTGCAATCTTCTGTATAAAGTAGTCTAATAATGCTATTACTATTGCTGCTAATATCAAGCTCCATAGATTATTAATTGAAAATCCAGGAGTAAAGAAAGCAGCTACTCCAACTACTACCGCTGTAATGAGAATCCTAAGTAGTATTTCTCCTATACTAATGTTCTTTGTATCTCTTGTTTTGTTGTTGTTATCATTGTTATCCATTTTAACACCTCCTGTTATAATGTTCTCCATAATTAATTTTTTTATACTTTTTGATTTATTTTTATTAAACTATTATAAGGAATAAAAAAGTTCTACTTTTAACATATTTATATATAGCTTTTCGCTATGAATTTCAAAAAAGGTTTCCATATTATAAATATTTCGATAGAAACTTTTTTATAAAAAATTAAAAAGGGTATAATAATTATGATTAGTATGCTATTATATTGATAAAGTTATTTTAAGGGAGGAAAAAACAATGATTACTAAAGACGTGCTTATAGGCGAATTAATTCGTCAAAAACCAGAAGCTATAGAAATTTTATTAAGACATGGCATGGGATGTGTAGGTTGTCCATCAAGCCAAATGGAATCACTAGAAGAAGCTGCTATGGTTCATGGAATAAATCTTGATCAACTACTTAAAGCTTTAAATGAATAAAAAAGAAAAACCTCCCCTGATAAGTATGTATACTCATTAGGGGAGGTTTTCTATGCCTCACTTTTTAAGGAGATCTTCTATTCTTTCTTTATCAAATCCTACAACTTCTTCTCCATCAATAAAAATTACTGGTACTCCCATGTGTCCCATAGACATCAATTCTTTTCTTGCATTCATATCAGTTTGGACATTTTTCTCTGTAAATGGAATTCCTTTTTGATTAAAGTATTCTTTTGCTGCTACACAGTGAGGACAAGTGTTTGTTGAATAAATAGTTATATCTGCCATTTTAATTCCTCCTCTATATTTCACATCTTTAACCTTATATATAATATACCCCCCATAGGTATGTTTGTCAAGGGGTAATTATCCTATAATTTTGTCTATCTTTTCTTTATCGAATCCAACGATTTCTTCTTTTCCTAAAATTATCACAGGAACTGTACGGTATCCCATAGACAATAGTTCTTTTCTAGCACTGGAATCCTCTTGTACATTTTTTTCCTCATATTTTACATTCTTTTCTAAAAGATATTTTTTGACTTTAATACAATAAATGCAAGTATCTACCGTATATATTGTAGCATTCACAACAAAAAATCCCCTTTCAAACTGCTTATAGTGTTTCAATTTTATAGTACCCTATTTAATATATATTTAATCAATATATGGAATTCGACATATTTTTAAAAAAATTCGACATGTTTCTCATATCCACTATACATTTAGCTAAGTATATGATAGAATTATAATTTAGTTAATTGAAAAGGGCTGATGTATTAATGGTAACAAATTATATGGAAATATTAGTTTCTGAAGTACTTAATGAAGTAATTCATAATTATGACATTTGTAAATGTGATGATTGTATTAATGACATAAAATCCATTGCCTTAAATAATCTAGAACCTAAATACTTTCTTTCTTCTACAGAAGAAAGTGAAAAAAAAACTTTTATTTTAAATAGGCAAAAAAGGATTTCAGTTTTAGCGAAAGTAGCTGAGGCAATACAAGAAGTATCTAAAAATACGCACAACAAATGAGTCAAGAGACGGTCCCCTGACTCATTTTGTATGTTTACTGATGGTTTACGTGATCTAATCCCTGTCTGAATAATTCAAGTACATGGTCATCATCTAAAGAATATATAACCATTTTCCCCTCTTTTCTAAACTTAACTAGTTTTAGATTTCTCAATATCCTTAAATGATGTGATATAGCTGATTGAGTCATGTCCAAGACTTGAGCTATATCGCAAACACATAGAGAGTCTTGAGAAAGAGCATATATAATATTGAGCCGTGTTGGATCAGATAATGCTTTAAAAATTTCAGAGAGGCGAGTTATTTTTTCATCGTCTAATGCTCTTACTTCATATATTTCTTTTTCATTGGTTTCTCTTTTCATTTTCTCATTGCAACTAAGCAATTTACCTCCCTTCAAAAGCTTTAACTATATTATACCATAACATTCTAACAAGTAGGTATCATAGGATTGATTGGATACATTACCTTTCCTGTATAGGGATCAATATATATTAGCCAATATCCAAATCCATCCCTTGATTCATACCATGTATTAAAACCAGTTGCTCCTCTAAAAGGATGTTCTAATGTGATAAAATTTCCTGGTATACCATAAATGTAGTATCTAGCATCTCCATTTACTTTATAAATTCCAAACAAATAGTGATTGTACTTTTGAATTAAATATTGACAGGTTGTTGTGTTTTGCATATTAGGATAGATATGATACATATTTAGAAGATAATTATAAAATGGTAAAAATCCTCTATGTATGTTTACTCCATCAGACTCTATTCTCCACCAATCATATCCATTTAATTCTACATTGAAAGGTTTTACATATGGGAAAAATCTCAAAATACTCAATACATAATCAGTCATTTGAGATTTGAAATTTATGGGAGTAGGCTCTTCTACCACTTCTTTTTCTTCTTCTATTTCTGAATATGCCTCTTGTACTTGAATATCCTCTGCTTCTTCAATAATTTCTATATTTTCCTCTATTATTTCTTCTTCATGATCTTCTTTTATAGATTCTTCTACTTCATAAGCTTCATCTACTACTTGAATTTCCTCTACTATTTCTTCTTGGTAATCTTCTGTTGGTTCAATATACCCTTCAATGATTTCTTCAACAATCTCTTCTACAACTTTATCAGTCTCTTTAATTTTCTGTTCTACTTCAATTCTCTCCACTACTTCCTCATCATCTTTTACCTCTATATTTGAAAGATATTTCTCTAAAATTCCCCTGTCATTTTTAATATGTCCAATAAGTAAAACTTGAGTCCCTCTTCTCAAAACTAAACTAGTATAATTTTCAATAGAATTGTTTGAATCTTCCACGTTTCTTGGATTGAAGGATAATTCTACCGAACCTTTACCTACATCATCTGTAATTACCTTGCCAATTAATGTATCTACAATATCTTCTCCTTTTCGTCCTACTAAATAAACATTGTAGTAATAATCTCTTTGACACCTTTCCACATTTACACTTAAATTGCCCTTGTTTTCTCTTGTTTCTAGTAGCCCATGCCCCTTAGGATTTATACCTGGAATGTTTGATTTGCCGTTTTTAAAAATAATATATTTTCTAGCATATATGAATTCTCCAGACAAGAATATCCCTCCTTTTAAATCTTATTATTAATATATGTTAAAAGGAGGGAATAGTGAACTAATCTTTGAAAATTCTTCTATATTTAAGTTTTCTGCTCTCTCTGTTGGTCTAATTCCTGCCTTTTCGAGTATGTTTCTTATTTCTTCTTTTTCCATATTTAACCCTTGTGAAAGGGAATTGAGTATGGTTTTTCTCCTCTTTGAAAAAGCAGCTTTAACTACCTTAAAAAATATATCCTTATCTTTAAGAGCTATTTTTTCCTTTCTCGTCTTAAGGCATATAACTGCAGAGTCCACATTTGGCCTTGGCATAAACACATTTTTAGGGACTGCTAAGACTATTTCAGGTTCTGTATAGTACTGTACAAATACAGACAAAGAACCATAGTCTTTACTTCCTGGGGAAGCACCCATTCTTTCTGCTACTTCTTTTTGAACCATTACCAAAATACTGTCTACTTCTATCTCTTCTTCCAACAATCTGCTTATGATGGGAGTAGTAATGTAGTATGGAAGATTAGCCACTACCTTAATGCTTTTCTTCTCAAATTTCTCCCTAAAAAGTTCTTTCAAATCAAGTTTTAGTATGTCTCCATGAACAATCTCTATATTATCATAATTAGCTAGAGTTTCTCCTAGTATTGGAAGTAATGTTTTGTCTATTTCTACTGCTACTACCTTATTAGCTCTAAGAGCTAGTTCTTCCGTCAAAGTACCTATTCCAGGACCTATTTCCAAAACATCATCATCTTTAGTAATTTGGCCCTCATCACATATCTTTCTAACAATGTTACCATCTATAAGAAAGTTTTGCCCCAAACTCTTAGAAAATCTAAATCCATATGAATCTATTATCTCTTTTATATAACTGGGAGAGTAAAGTCGTTTTTCATTCATTTTCTCTATCCATCCTATCCAATGCGTCTAAAAACTCTTTCCTAGTAACACCATAGTTATTGAGCCTATTTAAAAACTGTTTCGTATTACCATAGCCTATGCCCAATATCTTCCCTAAGTTTTCTCTTCTGTTTCTAGCATTTTCTTCTCCTGTGAGTTCATATTCTATCATGTCTCTTTGGGTGAATTCTATTCTTTTTTCGGTAACTATAGGTCTTGCCTTGTTTATGGCCTCGAGTATATCTTCACTATTAGCATTTTCAACTCCTATATCACCGTTTTTAATAGCTTTTCCCTTAGGAAGAAAAGCATGCTTACAATTCTTAAGCTTTTTAGAGATTTCTCTTCTTATCTTATCTCCTGCAAAATCAGGGTCTGTGAGTATTATAACTCCTCTTTTCTCTGAAATGACCTTTAGGTTTTCTAGAAATTCTCTATTAAATCCATAACCTCCCGTAGCAATTACTTCTGCATCTACTGCTCTCTTTACAGCTTGAATATCATCTCTTCCTTCTACTACTATTATTTCCTTTATCAAGTCAATCTCTCCTTACAATTATCTTAGATTGAATAGCCTTTTGGTGTTTTCACTAGTAGCCCTAGCTATCTCTTCAATGGTCATTTCCCTAAGTTCTGCTATCATAGCTGCTACATGTCTTACATAAAGGGGTTCATTTCTCTTGCCCCTATAAGGTTCTGGAGTTAAATATGGAGAATCTGTCTCCACTAAAAGTCTATCTAGTGGTACAGCCTTTGCAACTTCCTTAGGGGTTTTGGCATTTTTAAAAGTTACTGGTCCTCCAAGAGATATATAATAGCCTAATTTTATATACTCTTTCATAAGCTCCACACTTCCAGAATAACAGTGAATTACTCCTGTTAGATTTCCATCACTTTGTGCTTTGATCATGTCAAAGGTCTCTTGATCTGCCTCTCTTGAATGGACAATAATAGGCAAATTTAATTCTTTAGCTAGTTCCATTTGTCTTTTAAACCATTTTCTCTGAATATCCCTAGGAGAATTATCGTAGTAAAAGTCTAGTCCTATTTCCCCTATCGCCACTACTTTTTTTCTATTTCCAAAGGCTTTTAACACTTCTATTGTTCCTTCATCCATCTCATCAGCTGAGTGGGGATGAACCCCCACTGCAGCATAGATATTATCATATTGTTCAGAGAGCTTTACAGATTTTATACTACTTGGCAAATCTGCTCCTGGATTTATAACCATTGATATTCCATTTTCATTTAAAGATTTAATCAATTCATCTCTATCTTTGTCAAATCTGTCTTCATCTAAATGAGCATGACTATCTATAAGCATATTTAACACTCCTTAACTTATTTGTACACCAGAAGGTATATCTTCTAGAGTACTAACTAAGGTAAGCTTTCCATCACATGCTGCAGCTAATACCATTCCATGAGATTCTACTCCCCTTAGTTTTATAGGTTTTAAGTTAGTCACAACAACTACTTTTTTGCCCAATAGTTCTTCCCTATTATAATACTTTTTGATACCAGAAACCACCTGTCTAGTTTCATCTCCTAACTTAAGTTTCAAAACTAAAAGTTTGTCTGCATTTGGATGGTCTTCTACACTTATAACTTCTGCTACCTTTAAATTTATTTTATCAAAATCGTCAATAGTTATAAACTCTTCTTCTACACTTTTTTCTTTTTCTTTAACTTTAAGTTTTTTACTTCTTTCTTTCATAAGTTTATCATTTGCTTCATTTAGTCTAACTAATTCCTTCTTTACATCTAATCTTGGAAATAGAGCTTCTCCTTTTACTACCTTTTGACCAGCTACAGTAACTCCCCATTCTGTTGCCTTTTCCCAAGATGCACTTTCCTCTGACAATCCAAGTTGTCTTACTATCTCTGTAGAAGTGTTTTTCATGAATGGTTTTATAAGTATAGATACAATCCTCAAACTTTCACATAGATTATATAATACTGTATTTAATCTTTTAGTATTTCCTTCTTTGCCAAGTATCCATGGAGTAGTTTCATCTACATATTTATTTGTTCTTCTGATTAATTTCCATACCTCTTCCAATGCATTACTAAAATTAAATTTCTCCATATAATCTTCATATTTACCAGGAACTTCCCCAGCAAGCTTAATTAGTTCATCATCATGTTCTCCAGTTTCAATAGGTTCTGGAATTACACCATCACAATATTTTTCTACCATTGCAACTGTTCTGCTAAGCAAATTACCTAAGTCATTTGCCAAATCTGAATTAAGTCTCGTTAAGAACTTTTCCTTTGCAAAGGAACCATCTTGACCAAAGGAGAATTCTTTTAATAAAAAATATTTGAAAGCGTCTATTCCATACAACTCAATAAGAGGTTCCGGATAGATTACATTTCCTTTAGATTTTGACATCTTGTCATCTTCAAATAGTATCCAGCCATGACCAAATACCTTTTCAGGAAGTTCTATATCCAATGCCATTAGTACTGCTGGCCATATGATAGTATGGAATCTAACTATTTCTTTCCCCACTAGATGTACATTTGCTGGCCAATATTTTTTGAATCGTTCATCATTGTCTGATCCATAGCCCAATGCAGTTATATAACATAGTAGGGCGTCTAACCATACATAAACTACATGCTCGTCATCAAAAGGAACTTTAACTCCCCAATCAAATGTAGTTCTAGAAACACATAGATCATCTAGTCCTGCCTTTAAGAAATTATTCATCATTTCATTTCTTCTAGAATCTGGTTGTAAGAATTCTGGATGTTCTTCAAATAACTTAATAAGATCATCGGTGTATTTAGATAGTTTGAAGAAATAAGCTTCTTCTTTTGTCTTGTGAACTTCTCTACCACAATCAGGACATTTTCCGTCTATAAGTTGACTTTCTGTCCAGAAGGATTCACATGGAGTACAATAAAGTCCTTCATACATTGATTTATATATATCACCTTTTTCATATAATTTCTTGAAAATATTTTGAATTGCCTTTTCATGATATTCATCTGTAGTTCTAATAAATGTGTCATAGGATATATCTAAAGTTTTCCACAATTCTTTTATATCCTTCACAATTTTATCCACATATTCCTTTGGTTTTACACCAACTTCTTTTGCCTTTTCTTGAATCTTTTGACCATGTTCGTCAGTACCTGTTACAAATAACACATCATAACCTTGCAATTGTTTATATCTCTTAATAGTATCAGCTGCCACTGTTGTATAAGTATGACCAATATGAAGATTGTCACTAGGATAATATATTGGCGTAGTAAGATAATATTTCTTTTCCATTTCCATACCTCCTCAATTTTTCCATATAAAAAGCCTTCATCTCTATTTTAGAGACGAAGGCTATCTTCGCGGTACCACTCTAGACTATTCAAACCTCACAGTTTGAATCTTTGTAGGTTGCATTATACAACCTTGCAATTTTAACGGTTGCAAATCCGTCATAGCCTACTTATTTTCAGCTACAAAGTTTAGGGGCCATCTTCAGTTTAATTTCAAACACTGGTTCTCACCTAGTCCAGCTCTCTTAAGTTTTCTATTAAACCTACTCTTCCCTGCATTACCTATTACTATTATCACCTATTTATCTTATAAATATATATGAACATCTTTGAATTGTCAAGGTCAATTTTTATATGAACCACTAGATAATATATTCATATACTATTATTGAGTAAAATAAAAGGAGTTGATTTTTAAATGTATTCACCTATTAATCCTGATCCATATATGCCAGCAGTACCACCATTATATCCAATGTATATAATGGAACCAACATATATGTCTGAACCTATGTGTCCACAAGAGCCTCCATGCATGCCTGAACCTATGCCTATAGAACCTCCTTGTGAACATATATATCCTGAGCTTCCATATACACCTGAACCTGTATATCCACCTAATGAGATGCCTCATATGTATATGTGTCCACTAATGAGAGATCCTATGCTAAGACAATGTGTCGAAATGTGTATGAGCCGTTGTAGAAGACCAATGTATCCTGAATATGCTATGGAAATGAATGAAATAGATATTTTATCCCATGAAGATACAGAGAAATTTATCCCTCAGGATACAGAAGAATAGTGCAGTAAAACGCCTTTGTAAAATATTGTTAGCAACTTTTCTTGAAATTTGTGAACTGTGTTTCTAAGCTAATTGAGTTTACATCAAGCTTAGGAACACATAATTTTTTTTTGGAAATTTAAAAACGAAATTAAAATGCGTTGAATATCATTAACTTAAAGTGGTAATAATAGCTACTTGTAAGGTGCTTTTTCTAAATTTACTGAATCTTTTTACAAATTACAAGAAAATTTGACAAATAAATTCATATTAAATAGAATAACATACAGTCAACTATGAGGAGGGAAAAATATGGATAAATTTTCAGTACTTAATAAGCACCATCTGAAAATTATTACAATCCTCGCTGTAGCAACTATGCTTATAATTAGCATTATTGAGTACAAGACAAAAAAGGTGAATATTTGCATAGATGATAGTAAAACAACAGTTAGAACATTTAAACCTACTGTTGGAGAACTTCTTGAAAAACAAGGAATAAAACTTACGAAAGGAGCTTATGTAAATTATAAAGCTACTGAGGAATTGAAAGATGACACTACTATAATCATTAAAAATCCTAAAACCTATAGGGTAAAATTTGCCAATAAGATAATTGAAGTTGAATCTACAGAGAACACAGTTGAGAATATACTCAAAAGTTTAAAAATTGATTTAGAAAAAAACGATTATACTTATCCAGGTCTTAAAGAAAAAGTAAACCCTATGGATGACATTGAGATAGTACAAATAAAAGAAACCACTGATATAGTGAAGGAAGAAATTCCTTTTGAAAACATATCAAGAAAATCTAATAAGTTGGCTAAAGGAACTACTCAAGTTGTCCAAAAAGGTAAAAATGGATTAAAGGAAATTCAAGTTAAAAAAACCTTTAAAAATGGAAAGTTAAACTCAAAAAACATTGTTTCTGAAAAAATCGTAACAAAACCAGTGGCAAATATAGTTGAAGAAGGCACAAAAGATTTTCATATTGCCTCAAGAGGAAACTTTAGATTTAAAAGAAGTTTTGTAGTTACAGCTACAGCCTATGATTTATCCTATGCAAGTTGTGGTAAACATCCAGGAGATAGGGGATATGGTATTACAGCTTCAGGTACTAAAGCCAGACCAGGTGTAGTATCTGTAGACCCAAGGGTTATACCTTTGGGAACAAAGCTTTATATTGAATCCATAGATGGTACTAAAGACTATGGCTTTGCTACAGCAGAGGATACAGGTGGTGCTATAAAAGGTAACAGAATTGACTTGTTTTTTACAAGCGGAGATGCCTGTAGAAAATTTGGTAGAAGAAAGGTAAAAGTTTATATCTTAGAAAAATAATAGAAAAGTTCCTTCCTATTATATAGGGAGGAACTTTTTAAATCAAAAATTTACATATAAATATTGATATGAAAATAGATATTACATAAGAAAGTAGGGCAGCTTTTAAAGTATGTCCATAATCTTCTACTCCAATGGATCCAAAATATACAGCTAAGGTGTAAAAAATAGTCTCTGAAGACCCCATCATTATTGAAGAAAGTTTTCCTATCATAGAATCAGGTCCATAGTGAGCTATAGTGTCTCTCACAACCCCCAATGCACCACTACCTGATATAGGCCTTATAAGAACTAAAGGCAGTATTTGCTTTGGTATGCCAAGAATATTAGTAATAGGTGATAGCAAATCTATAAACATATCCATAGCGTTAGAACCTCTAAAAATACCTATTGCAATAAAGATGCCTATCAAGTAAGGCATTATTTTTATAGAAGTTTTCATGCCTTCCTTTGCTCCTTCTATAAAACTATTGTATACATCTACACCTTTTATGTAACCATGAAGTACTATTATCAAAACCATAAAAGGTATTATAGCTATTGAAATAAACTCTATCATCTTTTCGCCACCTCAAAAAATTTTCCTATTATTATAGCTATTATTGTAGAAAAAGTTGTTGCAACAATAGTAGGCCCTATAATATCAGTAGGATTTGATGAACCATAGTCATACCTAATCTTTAGAACTGTCAACGGCACTAACTGAAGTGAGGACATATTGATTATTAAAAACATTGCCATAGAATTTGTGGCAACTTTTTTATCTCTATTTAAACTATTTAACTCACCCATAGCCTTAAGACCAAAGGCTGTTGCTGCGTTTCCTACACCAAACATATTAGCTATAAAATTCATAAGTATCCACCTTTCTGCAGGATGCCCCTTAGGTATTTCAGGGAATAATAGTCTTAACAATGGCCTAAACAACTTTGCTATGGATTTAATAAGCCCAGACTTTTCCGCTATGTTCATAAGCCCTAACCAAAAGGCCATAATGCCTATGAGACTTATGGCAAACATAACACCTTCTTCAGCTTCAGTTAATATGATATTGTTTATTTCTCCTAGGTTTCCTGTATAAACGGCATAAATAATGCCAATAAATATCATCAAAAACCATACTGTACTTATCAATTAAAAAACCCCTTTCATATTAAACATATGAAGGAGTTTTTCATAATAGAATAAATCCGACAAAGGAGACAGTTCTTTTTGTCACCAATGATAAGGGTCAAAAGTAGCCAGAGAACGATGTCTCCTATTGACTCACTATTTGTACATATCTCCAAATGGGGTGGAGACTTTTTCTACCTTTTTATTTAGTGCTAAGTTATCCATTCTCTCCTTGAACTGTTCAATAGTCATGCTATCTCCGTATTCTCTTTCAACTTCTCCTAAAATAGATAGTATCTGAGAATCATTTATAGGCAATTTATCCACAACAACTTTGTAGAACTTTTCTTCTTTCTCCTTGTTGTAATTAAGCAGCTCGTCAAATGGATTTACAGTATGAGGACTAGAAGTCTTAGAAGCTCGTATTCTAGCATATATAGTTCTTCCTATGGTAGCTGACGACACAAATACATCTCCTGATTTAAGATATGGTAGTCTCCTTGCTTCTTCTTCTTTTATATCCGTTTCTTCTTTTATAGTCTGAATGTCTGAAGCTCTTACAGTTCTAAATATAAACTTAGTATTCAATTGAGCAGTAATAGTTTCATCTAATAGGGTAGGTCTTTGTGTTGCTAATATCAAAAATACTCCATATTTTCTACCTTCTTGAGAAATCTCTTTTAATATGGATTTTGATGGTGAATCATAGCCCTTTGGTGCAAAATTGTGTGCTTCATCTGTTACTATAAAGAATGGAGGAAAATAATCTGCTGTAGTGTGTTTATACTGTGCGTCTTTGAAGTCTCTTCTCTTGTGATATAGATTATTAAGTAGATAGGTACTAAATACTTGTAACATCCTTGTGCTGCCTTGAATCACTATGAGTTTTCCTAACATCAATCCTTCTTCTATTTCATGAATATCATTTGAGAAAACTCCTTCATGATAAAGCTTTCTTAATCTCCAATATATTCCTCTCACGGAACTATAAGGACAAGTCTTGTCATAGCTATCATACAGTTCCCTTCTCTTCTTCCAAGCTTCCTTTTCTGCGTTTGTAGTAGCTTCTTCTATTCTCCTTCTCAGTTTTTCTTGAGTACCCTCTTCTTGGGCTTCACTTAGCATCTTAAGCCTATCATGGAAACTTTGATAAGAATCATTCCTCTTAAATAATATATCTACAACATTACTCATAGCATCAGTAATTGGACTAGAAGCATCTAGCAAATTCTTTAAATCCTGAGCACTTAAATCCTCAAATCTTACCCCTACATGGTATCCCACTTGTAAACACTTAAATCTTCCACTGAAGTCTTCCTTTTTTTCTTCTGGCAAATAATCCTGTGGTTCACTAAAGTCCATTTCAAAATGTGGGTCAAGTACTATGGTTGGTATATTTTGCCTCATAAGTTCTTCCAACACCACCCTAAGTCCAAAAGACTTTCCAGAGCCAGATCCACCAAATACACCTATATGGGGATATTGATGCATTGATTTTAAATCAAATATATAGGGTATTCCCTTTTGAGGTTTAAGCTCATCATCCTCAAATAGATATAATAGATCTTTTAATTCTTCATCCATTCCATCTTCTATTTGATCTGTATTCCTTATAACCCCCAATACCAATCCTTTATCCACTGATGACTGTATCATAATATGCTTTACTTCATGAAACTCTGGCACCCTTACATCAGAGCCTGTTTCAATGGGGTATTGGGCTTCATTTAGCAATCTTACCTTTGCTATATAAATGGTATCCTCATCTATGTTATATCCTATTGCCCTCAATGATTCTAAAACTGAAGCGTCTACCAAATCTCCATTGATATTAAGAGGTATATATCTGTTATAAGTCTTGGCTTCTACCACTTCTGCCATTAATTCACCCTGATAAGTATCCATTATGATTAAAAACTCATTGATTCTAAAATTTCTATCCTTTGACCCAATATATACTTCTTGTTGAGTTGTTATACCTACAACCTTCATATTATCCCTCCTAAAGTGTTCTTTTATCTCTTTCAGATATGAAGAACTTCTCCAATATGTCTCTATCCAAATAATTTTCCAATAAACTTCTCATCATCTTGTCTGAAATCTTCACTTCTTTGTCCACAATATCAAGCCACAATGGAACACCTCTACCGTTTATTGGTGTAAGAGTGAGTACAAGCCTAGCCATCTCATCTAAATACTCTCTTTGGCTATCTATTATATCCATTCCAATCACATTTGGAGCATTGGAGCTTCTCATAAAAACAGAAGCAAAACCTTCCTTCGATTTCTTAGCAACCTCTTCTCTTATCTTAATCATCTCTCCGTACCCAAGAAGCCCATAGAGCATTTCTCTATCATATAGATAATCTGCATCTCTTAAAACTCCTTCCTCTAACAACATGGTTCCAACCATTGACGTCTTTATATCCTTTATAACTCCAATGAGTATTACTCCTCTTTCTTCACATTCTTTCCTAAGTTCTACCCATTTTTCAAAACATTCTATATCATATCGAATAAGAGAACCATCCATCATTATGGCATAAGGATTATATTTTTTTACACTTTCTAATGCTACGTCAACTTCTATTCCAGACAATTTATAATTTCTTATAAATTCTTCATTTCTACTTTTATCCTCAGCATCTTTGCCATTTCTCTTGATAATTTCAACTTCTTCTTCTGTGTTTAATGGTGTAAAAAAATCTGCAATATATACAGGTTCATTACTAGATATTGAACTCTTTGCCAATCCTTGATATATTTCGACATAATGAGGATATGCTCCTCCCAATCTATTTTTTGAACCGTCTACACCTATTATTCCACCTTTATTGTAGTAGCTTTCCAATTCTTCTGTAGATAATTTTTCAACTTTCGCTATTTGTCCAATATTTTGTTCTATAAAATTTCTCAAATCATCATTGTTCATATCAAGAAGCTTCCTATACTTTTCATTAAGGATAATATTGAGTTCATTTACCTTTTCCTTTAACTCTTGACTCACACCATACATACAAACACCTCACTTAAAAAAACTCATTATATATAATATATCAAAACTTTTACACTAAATATATACGCTATAATATTTCTTTAAATAATAATTAAAATATTATTTTAAAAATTGTTAAAAACATGTTGACTATAATTGACATATATGGTACTATTTAATCTGTAGAAAAAAGTCGATTAGACAATATTTAGGAGGAATGAAAATGAAATCAACAGGTATCGTAAGAAAAGTAGACGAATTGGGTAGAGTAGTAATCCCAATAGAATTAAGAAGAACATTAGAAATTGCTGAAAAAGATGCATTGGAAATTTACGTTGATGGAGAACAAATAATTCTTAAAAAATATGCACCTGCTTGCATTTTCTGTGGACAAGCTAAAGATGTGCAAGTATTCAAAGGCAAAAACATTTGCCCAGCTTGCTTGGAAGAATTACAAAAATAATAACTAATAAAACTCCCGCCCAAATCTGGACGGGTTTTTTTAGTTTATAGGTCAATACTCTCCTTATATACGATATTTTTTGACAATTTTCTATCAGAGGCTACCTTCTTTACAGCATCTTTTTTTGTCATACCATCTTCCAAATAAGCTTTTATATGTTCCTTGATTGAAAGTTCTTCATAAGGATTTACTTCTTCTATCTCTCCACCTTCAACTATTATTACAAATTCTCCCCTTCTGTTTTCTTTAAAAGCTAAAATTGCCTCTTCAATAGTTCCCCTAAAGGTTTCCTCATAAACCTTCGTCAACTCTCTTGAAATGGAAATATTCCTGTTTCCTAAAACTTCTTTCATATCTTTTAGTAAATACATTAATCGGTGAGGGGCTTCGTAGAGTATTATAGTTCTAGATTCACTTTTAAGTCTTTCTAATTCTAGAACCCTTTCTTTCTTGCTAGAAGAAAGAAAGCCTTCGAAAACAAATTTCCCTGTAGGTAGTCCTGAGAGAATTAGTGCTGTAATAGAAGCAGTTGCTCCTGGTAATGCTACTACATCTATATCTTCAGCTATAGCCAATCCAATTAGCTCTTCTCCAGGGTCTGATATTCCTGGCATACCTGCATCTGACACCAATGCTACATTTTTTCCGAACTTAAGTTTTTCTAATATTACTTGCCCTTTTTCCCATTTATTGTGCTTATGATAACTTGTAAGTGGTTTTTTTATTTCATAATGATTTAATAATTTTAGAGTATGTCTTGTATCTTCTGCTGCAATTATATCTACTTCATTCAATACTTTTAGTGTCCTAAGTGTTATATCTTCCAAGTTACCAATGGGAGTTGGGCATACAAAAAGTGTTCCCTTACTCATCTTTTTCCTTCACGTCCATTCCGTATAATTTATAGATTTCATCTGTATATTTTCCATCTTCACCATAGACATATAAAGGGTCTTGAAATTTAAGTTCTTGCTTTCCACCCTTCATACTCATTAAAAGCAAAATATTTGGTGCCTTCCCAATCTTAGGGTGGACAAATCGAATAGATTTTGGTTCTAGTCTATATTTCCTCAAAATCCAAATAATGTCTACCAGCCTAGAAGGTCTGTGAACCAAAAAGAACTTTCCCCCTTCCCTCAATAGATAACTAGCTACTCTCACTACATCCTCTAAGTTACAGGCTATTTCATGACGGGATATTTTAAAATTGTCATCTGTATTGACTAATCCTCCTCCCCCTACCATATATGGCGGATTAGAGGTAACTACATGAAATTCACCATGTTTAAAGGTATTAGGTAAATCCTTTAAATCCATATTGAGTATTTCAATTTTTTCTTCAAGTCCATTTAATTTCACACTTCTCTTTGCCATCTCTGCTACTTCTTCTTGTATCTCTATCCCATAAGCTTTGTTGATTTCATATCTTGAGCATAAGAATAGTGGAATAATACCTGTTCCTGTGCCTAAATCTATTATCTTAGAATTCTTCTTGAATTTAACAAAACTAGAAAGCAATATTGCATCTGTTCCATAACTAAATCTTCCCCTATTTTGTATTATCTTAAATGCACTGCCTGGAATGATATCAATTTTTTCTCCTTTTTTTAATTCTATGTTCATGATAACTCCTTTAATTGTTTTTTCCCTTTTATTATATCAAAAAAAAGACCCTCGAGGGGTCTTTTCAAATTAAACAAATTAGTCTTGTTGTGGAGCATCTACTGGACATACATTTGCACAAGAACCACATTCTATACATTTTTCTGGATCTATAACATATCTGTCATCTCCTGCAGATATTGCTTCAACAGGACATTCTGCAGCACAAGCACCACAGCTAATACAAGGATCTGTAATTTTGTAAGCCATTTATTTCACCCCCTCAACCAACTTGTCATTTACTGCTATTATTCTAACATTAATTCGAATATATTTAAAGAGATATTAAATATATTTAATTGTTAAATTTATTCCTACTTAATTACCTTCATCCTCATCCACCTTAATATAAGCTGGATCTTTCTCTTCTGTAACCTCTATTTCATCGACTTTGTACAATATCAAATCTTCAGTATCATCAGGCAGTTTTACTTTTACCTTTACACTTTCCATTAGTGTACGTGTTTCTACTACTGTTCCTCTTCCTAAAGGAGTAATAACTATAGTTCCTATATCAGGCATTTTGTCCAATATATGTTCATATACTTCCTGCTCATATTTTAGACAACACATAAGTCTACCACAAAGTCCTGAAATCTTAGTAGGATTCAATGACAAATCTTGTTCCTTAGCCATTTTAATTGAAACAGGCTCAAACTCTCCTAAAAAAGTTGCACAACATATAGGTTTCCCACAAGGACCTAATCCACCCATCATCTTGGATTCATCCCTTACACCTATTTGCCTCAACTCTATCCTAGTTCTAAATATAGATGCCAAATCCTTAACTAACTCTCTAAAATCTACTCTTCCATCTGCTGTAAAATAAAATATGACCTTGTTATTGTCAAAAGTATATTCCACATCTATCAGTTTCATCTGAAGTTCATGTTCTTCTATTTTATCTAAACATATGGAAAAAGCCTCTTTGGCCTTTAACTTGTTCTCCATATGGATTTGTCTATCTTCATCTGTTGCAATTCTTAATACTTTCTTTAGTGGTGGAACAATTTCTTCCTCTGTCACCTGTTTTAATCCTACTACAACGTGACCAAATTCGATGCCCCTAGCAGTCTCTACTATCACATGATCTTCCACATTTATATCCAAATCATCTGGATCAAAATAATAAATTTTTCCTGCACTCTTAAATCTAACTCCTACAACTGTTATCATTTCTCACTCCTCCTGCATTCTTAAAAGCATTGTCTCTATGGATAGTTGGTAGTTTACTTTCCTTTGTATATTCTCTTTGGTCACTAATACAAGTTCTATTATATCATTTATTTTGCTTCTTGATAAAAAAGTTTGAGTAGATAATAATTCCATCTTATCCCTGTTTATGATCAAATCACTTTCTCCTATCTCATTGTAAATATATAAATCCCTAAACCAATATAGTACCATATCTAGTATTTCTTCACAGTTCTCCTCATTTTCATCAAAAAAAACTAATGAATTAAGTACCTTTAACTCGTCACCTTTTAATACCCCATCTATTATATTAATAGTATCTTCTCTAATCTTTAAAAACTGATCATTTTCTAAAAGTTCAATTGTCCTTCCAATACTGCCTTTTGAATAGGAAGAAAGGAACTCAGCTTCTTCTCGAGTCTTTTTATATCGCTCAATTGCAAAATTAATAATTTCATGATTTTCTAAAGGTGAAAACTTAATAACTTCACAGCGGGATATTATAGTAGGTAATAAATTTTTACTGCTTGTACTTATTAGAATAATATTCACATAACTTGGTGGCTCTTCTAATGTCTTTAAAAAAGCATTTTGAGAATGTCTATTCATAGTATAACTATCATCAATAAAATATACTTTTCTTTTTCCTTCCAAAGGCCTAGTGAGCATAGTTTTAATAATTTCTTCTATTTGCTCCTTTTTGATTGAATCCTTAATAGGTTCTACATAATAAAAATCAGGATGATTTGATGAATCAAATTTTCTACAAGAAGTGCATTTATTACAAGGTTCCAGCCCTCCATTTTCACAAAGGAGGGCTTTAGAAAATGCCATTGCTACTCTTTTTTTCCCTACGGCTTCTGGACCTACAAACAAATAACTATGGCTAACATTTCCCTTTTTCATTGCTCTCTTTAAGTTTCTAATAACATCTTCATGACCTAATATATCATTAAAATCCATTACTATACCCTCTTAAATTTATCTATATCCATGACAAATACTGTGGCTCCTCCCACATTCACTCCCTTTTTTACTTCTCTTGACTTACATATTCCTTCTATGATATTAATAACTTCTTCAACTTTTTCTTCCTCTACCCCTATTAAAAGAGTAGTGTTTCCAGATTTTAAGAATCCTCCTGTACTAGCTAACTTTGTAACCCTATATTTTTTACTCATCAATTCCTTAACAAGCTTTTGTGTATCTGCATCTTGAACTATTGATATTAAAAGCTTCATTCTATCACTCCCTTCGACTAAAGCCTCACATATTTTTCTACATCTAAAATAAATATGGTTGCCCCTCCAACTTTCACTTCCAGTGGATAAGGTATATATGTATCCCCTGGCATAGACACAGTTAATAGTGAAGTTGTAATCTCTCTAGTCTTACAAGTTGATTCTATAATATCTAGTACTTCATCTACCTTTTCATCTTCCACACCTATTAAAAGCGTAGTATTACCTGACTTTAAAAACCCTCCTGTACTAGCGAGCTTTGTAATTCTGTATTCCTTTTCTGTAAGTTCATCTATTAGAGTTGGAGCATCTTGGTCTTGAACAATAGCAACTATAAGTTTCATTTTACCAAACCCCTTTCTTTAAGTATACTTTCGACTTCTGATTTTACTTGCTTGAAAACCTCTTCTTTAGATCTTGAAGCATCAATTAGCACTACATTTTCTGGATACTTATTGATAAGCTCTAAATACCCATTATAAACTTCTCTATGAAAACCAATTCCTTCCATTTCCAATCTATCAACATCTTGTCCTACCATTTTTCTATTCAAGGATACACTTGGATCAATATCGAAAAATAGAGTAAGGTCTGGTTTTACACCTTCTATACCAAAATCATTTATAGCCTTTACATCTACAACTCCTAGGCCTCTTCCAATTCCCTGATACACAAGGCTTGAAAGTACAAATCTCTCACAGAGAACCACTTTTCCAGCTTGTAATGCTGGCTTTATCTTTTCATGAACATGCTGACTTCTTGAAGCTGCATAGAGAAGTGCTTCTGTTCTAGGAGACATATTAGTATTTTTATTATCTAATATTATATCCCTTATGTCTTCTCCTATTCTAGTTCCTCCTGGCTCCCTAGTAAATATATAATCAATATTGCTATTCTTTAAATAGCGAGAGAGCTCTTCAACAACAGTACTCTTTCCAGAGCCATCTGGTCCCTCTAATGTTATGAATATTCCACTCATCTTCAGTCTTCCTTTCCTATTTTACAACCACTATCTTTTCTTTATTATAATCTAGTAAGCCAACTATTTCCACATTATTTTTCCTTAAGAACTCTATTTTCTCACATATATCACTGGTAATTAACTCTCCTGGGACTATAAGTGGAATCCCTGGAGGATAGGGGATAATATAACTCCCGCATATTCTTCCAACACTCTCCCCTAGCCCTAAAACTTCCTTCTTCCTATAAAATGCCTCATCTAAAGGAATTTCAATCTTAGGACTATTCATTTGAAAATCAAAATTCACCATTTCTTCCCAAGGTTCAACTATTGCTAATTTTTGAATTGCTTCTTCAAATAATTTTAATTCATCATAGTTATTCATAAGGGTAGTTAATAGTAAGCCATAATAATAATCTGACATTTCAAGTTGTATATTATATTTTTTCCTCAATAAGGACTCTAAAGTAGTCCCACTCATGTTTTTAAGTCTTATTGGAATTTTAGTTTTATCAAAATCATTGATGGTTTCATCTTCATCATCACCTGTAAAAACGAACACCCCATTTATGGCGTTTAAGTTTTTAACCATTTCTTCTATATTCCTTAAATGTTCGTTTAACCTCTCTATTCCTTCTCCATCCATATAGGCCCTAGCTATATCCAATGACGCCATAAATAGATAAGAAGGACTTGTGGTCTGATAAAGATTAGACATTTCATTTAATTTTTCTATATCAATTCTGTTAGAACCACAGTGAATCATAGATGTTTGAGTAAAACTAGGTAATGTCTTGTGAGTACTTTGAACTACTAAATCTGCACCTAATTCTAAACTAGATTTTGGTAAACTATGAGAAAATATAAAATGACTCCCATGGGCTTCATCTACTATAAGAATTTTGTCATATTTGTGAACTATTTCTGCAATTTTTTCTAAATCACTACATATACCATAGTAAGATGGATAAGTAATAACTACAGCACTTATTTCCGAATCCTTCATTAGTATAGATTCTACATCTTGAGCCTTAATTCCTGTTAGTAAATTATATTTTTTATTATAATTAGGATAAATATATTCAACTCCAAGTCTATTTAGAATAGCACCCTTATAAACAGAACTATGAGAATTTCTCTGAATGAGAATCTTTTCTCTAGGATTTGTAGCTGTAGCTAATGCTATATGTATTCCTCCTGTAGTGCCATTTACTGAATACAAAGTTTTTTTTGACTTAAATGTCTTAGCTGCTAACTTTTCACTTTCTAAGATTATACCCTTTGGATCATGTAAATTATCAAGACCTTCTACTTCAGTTAAATCTATATTAGGAATATATTTTCCCCAATCTACAAGAATATTTTTCCCCTTATGTCCTGGAGTATGAAATGAAATATTCTTTTCTTCAATATACTTTTTAAGTCCTTCAAAAATAGGAATCTCCATCTTGTCCTCCTTTCACTTAAAAAAATGTCAGTTCAATAACTGACATTTTTCGTATATATTCTTTATAACTTCTATGTAGTAATTGTATCTATCATCTTCAACTCTAGTATTAGTGATTTCTTCCATGCAATTATTGCATATTGCGGCATTTAAGAAACTTACTCCTTCACTTTTGTTTTGATTGCAAAATGAACAAAACACCAAATCATCCCCTCAATTAATCTTTATCTTGATTATTGCCACTATATTATATAGTATTCACATTTTCTAAAGTTGTGCTTATACCACATTACAAACTACTTTATTTTTTTGCTTAACACATTGTACATTTTTGCACTAGGCTTAAATAGAAAATAATACTCATTACCATTTGCCACATATTCCCCAACATAACAATCTGTATAGTTATTCCCAAATACAAATTTATATTTAAAACTTAAATCACTATCATCTCTATATGGTCTAATATTTGAAATATCCTTTAGATCTAATTGTAACATTGGAAAAGCCCTTTTCCCGATAAGTCTATGAAAATTTAGTTGGTCATCTTCTAAAGTGTAACTATATTTAGAAAAGAATTTAATAATTATTAAACTGCAAGTAAAAATGAGTAAAAATAATACTATTATATTCGTCAAATAAGGATACTTTCCTGTATATTTATTAGCGATAAATATAGTAAAATCTATAAGTACTACAGAACCTATAACTGATGTAAAAACTTTTAAATAAGGTTTTTCTTTTCTTTCTTCAACTTCAATCATCATATCACTCTCCCTTAATTATCATTTTAAGCAATATGTAGTAAAATATCAAACAAAAAAGAAAAATACCCAAAAAGGGTATTTAAATTCTATTACCTTGTTTTATAACGCCTATGTTTTACTTGTTTTCTAGGTTTTTTTGTAGATACACTATCTCTTTTTTCCTGTTTTTTTCGAGATTTAAAATTAACAAATATATCTCCACAAAAATAGCAAATGAAAAAAAATATAAATATTAGCATTAATATAGATATAATATATTTCATAGTCCACCACCAAATTACTATCTATTTTCTATATTATATCAAATGCTAATACTTATTTCGATAAAATTCGAAAGTTTATTCTTCTGATTGTTTTTCTTCAGTTGATTCTCCTATAACTTCAACTTCTGATAATTCTTCATCTCCATCTTCTTGCTCAGCATGTGAAGTTGGCTGTGTTAAACTTGCAACAACGTCTTGAGAATCTCTAAATATAGTTATATTTTCATTTTTAGCTATTTCTAAATCTGATACAAAGAATGGCGTATTTAGATTCACATTTGACACATCTGCTTCAATTGATTGAGGTATATATTGTGGTAAACATTCAATTTCAATTTCATTAAGTTGTTGAACCAAGATAGTCTCTTTAGTTTCTGCATTTTCTCTACCAATAATTGTAATAGGTAATGTAAGCTTAACCTTTTCATCTTTATTAAGTTTTTGAAAATCAACGTGGATGATATTACCCTTAACTGGATGATTTTGAACTTCTTTAATTATTACAGGTAATATTTCTCCTTCTAATTCTAAATCTATTAATGATGAATAACCATGTTTTCTAACTAACTTTAGAAATTCTAGTGTATTCATCTTTATAGTTTTAGTTTCTTCGCCTTTTCCGTACAATACTGCTGGTAAGTAATCTTCGTGTCTTAATGCTTTAGATCTATTTTTACCTAATTCTTGTCTAATTTCTGCACTCAATTTTGCATCAGCCATATCGTTCCACTCCTTTTTTTATAATTGTTACATTTATCTAGTTTATCAGAAAAATATAATTTTTGCAAATTTGTAACCAGTACTATTACAAAATTTTCTGTAAAATAATAAGTAAAATAACTCCAGGAATACCCAAAAATCCAGTAACAATGGCGTTTACAGGATTTATTGGTATTGTAAAATTAACAAAGCCACCTATGATATTTACTATAAATAATAATAGTGCTCCTAATATACCATTCATTATAAACTTAAAAATAATCTTTATAGGAATTACCAAAAGCATACCTATAATATATAAAAGAAACAATCCAAAAGCATATGCAAGAACTGTCTGTATCGTCATATAAAACTCCCCCCTTAAAAAATTACCTCATTATATAATAAGGTACTTATACTACAAATATTCATTTTATTGTTAGACCATTTTCTCTTGCTTTCTTCAAAAAATAAATATACTTTATCTTTGAAGCTTCCATTTCATATATCGCCATATCTATCAAATCAGGATCTGTAACACTTTGAAAGTAAGTCTCTTTAAACTTCCATTCATTAAAAGCATTTCTTAAATTCCTTATAAGTTCTTGTTCTTCTGTGAAGTCCTTATTCTTATTTATATCCACTAACTTGTCAGATAAAACTTTAGCCATGTTTATTATCCTTTTTGCTCTTTCACTATAATTTTTCATTATAATCCCCCCAGTCTTCTATTATTTATATCTTTGACAGAAAACTAAGGCTTTATACTTATTGGAACTAGAAAGAGAGCATAGGCTTAACCCCTGCTCTCTTTTATAATTTACTATTCTTCACAATGACCTTCATGTTGATGTTCTCTACATACACTTCCTGTTGATTTTAGATTTCCCTTTAGATATTCTTGGATTACATCGTCACAATCCCCTTGAGCTCCTACTATAACTTCTATTCCATTTTCATTAAATAATACTTGAGCTGTTTCTCCCATACCACCAGCTATTATTATATCTGTATCTAAATCTTTTAAAAACACAGGAAGAAAACCCGGTCTATGTCCTGGATTTTCTACAAAGTTCTTTGTCAATGACTTATCTTCTTGAGCTTCATAAATTGTAAAACCTTCACAATGTCCAAAATGGCCACTTACTTGTTTGCCGTCACTCGCAATTGCTATTTTCATATTTCATTCCTCCTGGATACTATATTATTCATACTCTGCCACAATATTCTTTGGCATGAACTGTTACTTAAATTAAATTTGTCAACTTCAAACTTCGTTGTTGGCATTTGCTAATTAAATATTACTACTATTTTTAATTATTGTCAAATGCCTATAATCATTTGTCTGTTTTCCTCTTACGAGTTAAAGACAATCCTCCAAAGCCACTTATAACAGCAATATAAAATCCAAAATCATACCACCAGCCATTGTTCGTAACCTCATAAACTCTAATATTCTTATTAAATATTCCTACTATGAGTGAAAAAGGTGCAAGCCATCCGTGGAGTATTCCCCAAAAGAATCCTGCTGGTTTTAAAGGTGTCCTCGTTCCATCTCCAGGAACACATCCCACTAAAGTAAGTAAAATTATAGCAATTATTACAGTTAACAATAATGTTTTTTTATTCATAATAATCCCCCATTCGTTAATTTTCGCTTACTTCCTCTATGTATCTCTTTACTCCTTCTTTTATAGCTTGTGAAATTTTGCTTTGATACTTATCGTCTGTTATCAATTTTCTATCTTCCTCGTTTGTTATAAAACCTACTTCTACTAATACCCCAGTATTTGCTGTTTCTCTTAATACATAATAATTTTCGCCAATTACTTCAGATCTTATTGAACGTTCATTTAAAAAATCATCGTATACAATTTCATCTACGGAACTGCAAATGTCTTCAGCCAACTTTTTTCCTTCAATTGATGTGGGATAATGATATACCTTAACACCCCTAGCTGAACTTTTTTTACTAGAATTCACATGAATACTAACAAACACTGTAGGATCATTTTTAGTTATGATAGTCTTTCTAGCATTTAAATCCTTTCTGTATCTAGAGGCATTTATATCACTATATTTTTCTAGAGATTCATCTACTTCTCTAGTCATAATGACCTTATAACCTTCTTTTTTTAGCTCCTTCTTCAACTTCAAACCTATATCTAAATTTATATTCTTTTCTAGTAAATCACCAATATTAGTACCCCCATCAATTCCTCCATGGCCAGGGTCAACAACTATTACTTCACTTCCCCTATAGTTAAATATATTTGCCACTCTAGAACTCCTTATTATAAATATCGTAGCAATAATAATTATAATAAATCCTATGATGACCAACCCTTTTCTACTAATTCTAATTTCCATTTTGCCCCCCATTTTTCTTTTCTAAATAATCCTTTATTGCACTTCTTAGAGCCTGAACCCCTAAATTTGAACAATGTAATTTGACTTCAGGAAGCCCATCTAATGCTTTAACTATATCTTCTTCTTCAATTTTAAATGCTTCTTCTATCCTCTTGCCCTTTGCCAATACTGTTGTCATGCTACTTGTAGCAACTGAGGCAGTACATCCAAATACCAAGAAACTTATATCTTCAATTACATCATCTTTAACCTTTATATAAATAGTTAAAGAATCACCACAATTAGGATCACCAAATTTGCCTACCCCATCTGCATCTACCATAGAACCAACATTTCTTGGAGACATAAAATGTTCAATAACTTTATCCGAATACATTCTTCTCACTCCATTTTTATCTATATTATATTTAATTTTATTATATAACTTTGATAAATATTATTCTACTGTGAATATCAGTGACGGGGGTTAAGTTATTTATTATATAATTATCAATGTTGATGCTAGATGTTGTAAAGTGAGTCAAGGGATCGCCCCTGACTCACTCAGCTTCAGTATTCCTCAGGATAGGGTATTTCCCCCTTACCTCCTCTAATGAAAGATTTTGTCCAATCTGGCATAGATGGCTCTTTATTTTCCTTTATCATATTTTGCCACTTTTCATCAGTTAGTCTTTCATTTGAAATAAATTCATAATAGCTAAACACTCCGCCTCTAGTTAAATACAACTTATCTCCTATAGGCACTATTACATATATTTCAAATGCAGGACCAACTCCAGCCTCTAGGTATCCTCCTTCACTATATTCATTAGGTGCAACTGTATGAAAATCTGCTATAGCTGCCATATTTTTATCAGTTTCAGAAGTTATTTCAAACCAACGTAGTCCCTCTCCTGCAAATGAAGCAGTTAAATACTCTAATGTCCCACCATATAGTAATATCCTTTCATACTCTTCTTCCGTTAATTCTTCGTTACTTAGTTCTTTTACAGAGCAGTCAATTAAAAATCTCAATAGTTCTTCAAATACTTCCATTTTCCCTTCAATTTCTGGCACTAATATATTTCTTTGTTTTAAGTTCTCTACTGAATACTTGGTTAACCACAATAACTTTTCATATACTTCTATATTTGGTTCAACATAACCCTTAATTTCTCCATATCCATCTCCACATTCTGCACCACTTTGCTTTCCGTATAATATAGTGTCATGTTTTAATTCTGACCAACTTGCTAAGGCAGTGTTCAAATTTTTATCTGTCCATGCTTCATTTGTCATAAAGGAAGGATATCCCTCTCCATAAGCTTCTAACAATCCCTTTAGTGTCCATAACCAACCTTGATACATATTGGATTTCCACTCATCATCATCTAATGCTCCAAATTTATCTTTCATCTTTTCAAACATCTTTGGATAGTCTTCCCAATACTTGTTTTCTTCTTTGTTCATCTGAATTGTCTCTGCTCTTTCAGAACCCAATACCCCTAGCACATCAAGTCCAGAAGGTATTGGTCTTACTATTGGCTTTACTAATTCTTGAATGATTTCAGCATCTGGCACATATCTCTGTCCCATAAACTTAAACTGTTTTCCTACTGGAGTTGTTACTGAAGTATATTTTGCCTTTATCTTTGGTTCTGGAAGATTTTTAGCTTCACTATAAAATTCATCTAATTTTTTCTTGTCATTTAACTTATTCAAGTTAGGATTTTGTCCATATACCTTAATCAATAGTTCTCCATATTGATAAATATCTAAATCATCAGAACTTCCAACAAAAAAGTTTGTTGGCTCATATATTTGCTCCCATAATTTAAAGCAATCCTCATCAGTACATATACTATATGTTATAAGCAACGCTTGTAGGGTCTGTTCAATATTTCTATTATCTTCATCTTCATCAAAATATAAAGGAAATGGAGCTTGACCATACCACATCATAGCCTTAAAATATCTCTCAAAATCCTCACTTCTAGTATAATGTCCTCTTGGCACATATTGACTATAATCTAGTTCATAAGGAAATAAACTAGACTCAGCATATCCTCCACGAGCATTAATTTTTTCGTATTCCTCTAAAGCAATTGTTTTTGCCTCTTCCGGCACTTCGCTTGGAATATCCCTTTCTAGGCAAAGCTCTGCAACAGTAAAATAAGCTATATTTTTAAGCTGTATGTTTTTTATATCTTTATTTTTTATATCATTATACATAGTAATAGAGTTCTTAAGCATTTTGCCTGAAAGCTCTTCAAGTATCTGCAATAATTTTTCATTTTCCAATGTCCTAAGTGCATAATCATAAAATATGTGATAAACTTGTAAAACTGAATCTGTAGTGATAAATGAAGGTATATCTTTATATTGATTGTCTTCATAAATATAGAAAAGTTGTTCTTGTTTTGTAGGATTGACTACAAAACAGTTTTTAGCTAAAAGTTTCTTTTGTTCTTCTGTAAATTCTCCAAACTGTGCAATATTTTCAACATTTGATAAATCTAGTTTAATATCATATGGTTCCACTTTCGCCTCATAAGCAGTAGGTTCGTAAGGTACCTCAACCTTTTCCCTTTTTATACTGACTTGAGCTCCAGCTTTTGTGTTAGCACAACCTGTTACTATAATAGCCAATATTAACATCAAAGAAACCATAGAAAAAGCCTTTCTTTTCACTTATCTCACCCTTTCAATCTTAATATTATTATTTTCCATATCAACTCTTGCTAAATATTTATTCCCCTTGTCTTTTACCTCTACATAAATTATACCTCTTTTTACGGTAAGTTTCTTAATATCTTCAAAACTTTCACTTTGCAAAAATCCTTCAAAGCCAAATCCTTCCCATTTATAAGTGTTTATTACCTTTTTATTGTCTTCTAATATTTCAATAGATACTATTTCATCCATTCCATCACTGTCAATATCGCAAAAATCATAATCAATAAAAGGTTTGGAAAGCCTTGACCCCCTCCACTTTGGTACTAGCTTGTTATTCTCAAATGAATATATAAAAGGTCTCTTAGCCATCACTTGATGAAACGGAGCTTTTTTATACACACCTATAGATACTTCATATTTTCCATCCCCATCAATATCTCCAGTTGTTATTTTCCATGGTTTCAACCTTGAAAAATCTTCTCTATACATTTCCTTTATTTCTCCATCCAATGAAAAAATAACTACATCTTTTCCATATTTACTAAAGCTTCGTCCCGTCAAAACGTAAGACACAGGAACATTTTGACCATCTTTTTTGATGTTGCATATGGAATATGATTTAATTGCTTGTTTTAATTTAAGAGTATCAATTTCTTCATTTTTATCATTATAAATAGTTATTCTATTCTTATGCACTTTTACATAGGAATTATTATCATACTTATATATTTCAGTTTCTGTCTTGGGGATAAATAGAAGAACTATAATTATGATTAATATTCCAATTATATAGTAGCGCCTTGCCATTATCGTCACTCCATTCTTATCGGTACCGGAGATTAAGTTATTAAGTTATTTGACAAAAAATTATCAATGTGAAGTTTGAAGTGAGTCAGAGAGCCGTCCCCTGACTCACTTGTCTCCTAATCATTACAATAGCAGTTAACTATTTCTCCATAATATATTGTATGACAATCTCCTGGATTGTACCATTTACTGTCTTTTTCTACATACCATTTATTCTTAATATCTTCATCTAAGAATTCCATATCCATATTATGTTTATATACTATTTTGCATTCATAGACCATTTGACAATTTTCTATGGCTGGTGATTTGACTACTTTACTGTCTACTAAGTTAATATTGCATTCTTTATATTTGTCTAAATCTCTCCCCGATTTACTTCCGCAGTATCCCAATGCCTTATTCATTTTGTCATCTAGTGGAATTGAAACAGTAAAATCCTCTGCATTTTCAAGTAAGCTATGAGTATATCTACTTTCTCTCACCAATACAGTAAATATAGGTCTTTCCCAATCAATACCAACATTCCCCCAACCTATAGTCATAGTATTTACTTTTCCGTCATTGTCCTTAACAGTCAAAAACGCACCTCTTTTTTTCATGCTTTTTAAAGACTCAACTAAATTTAACGTATAATCAAAATCCACATTAACACCTCCATAAATTTTTAAACTTAACTATATACTTAAAAACTCAAAATTTATATCTTTTCTTATAACAAATAGGAAAGTTCTAGCTTTACCTAATATGAAACTTTCGGGAATGAATTTCAAAAAGGCTACTTTATAACGCTTCAACAGGAGCCTTTTTTATGAATAATCAGATATATTATTCCAACTATGGTAAGCAACATAAATATAATCATAGTCAAATATGGATTTAGCCCACTTGTAAGATAAATTGCTGTTGGTCCATCTGCACCACCTATAATCCCTATTGAACTTGCCTTATTTGTGTCAACTTTGAATTTATAAGACAAATACATTGGCAATAAAAAATTAAATCCCGCACTAATAAGAGTTAATATACCAGTTATAATTGTAAGTACAGTAACCACTTTAATTGTTTTTTTGTTTCCCACTTTCCAGTCCCTTTAATATTAGTATAGCTTAAATAAAACAATATCAAAAGGGAAAACTAAAATTATATTATTTGTATTTTGTAACTAATGTTACCGACTCTATACTGTTTAAATGATATCATGAAACCAACAATAGTTTGAAAGGGAGGTTAGAAAATGGCACAACATAGTATTAAAAATATTGATTTTTCTAAAACATTGGAAATGGAATCCCTAGTAGAATATCAACAAGGGCAAGTAATAAGTAGGACTCTTTCTCAAAATAAATCATTAAGTTTAACTCTATTTGCTTTTGATAGTGGTGAAGAAATAAGCTCACATTCTTCAGGAGGAGATGCACTTGTGTATGTTCTTGATGGTGAAGTAGAAATAACTATTGGAGAAGAAAACTTTAATCTAACTAAAGGCGAAACAATTGTAATGCCTGCAGGAATTCCTCATGCATTATTTGCAAAAGAAAGATTTAAAATGTTGTTAATTGTAGTATTTTAAGTGACGGAAATATCCTGTCACTTTAATAATTTTTTGGCTGTAAGATTAATCCCAATAGCTCCTAAAGGTGCTGTAATTAAAATTGATAATACTGCAATGGCCAAAATGATATCTCCTGATTCCACTCCTAAGGACAAAGGAACTGCTCCCATTGCCGCATAGCGAGTCAGAGGAGCGTCCCCTGACTCATTTGCATGTCACACTTGAATATATGTTCGAAAGGAATTATAATATAAAAGTAATAAAATTTCATATAGAAAGGAGCATTTATGACAGGAAAAACGCATGTAGCAATAGGGGTTGCAGCAGCATTGACAATATCGTACAATCAACCAGTGGAAAGTCAGCTAGTCTTAGTAACAGCAGCAGTAATTGGATCTTTAATTCCTGATTTAGATCATCCTAAAGGTAAGTTAAATCAAAAATTATTATTAATTAATAATAATTTTTATAGAGCACTATTTTACTTATCTATAAGTAGTATTTTTATGTATTTGTTTTATGCAATGGAAAATAAGGTTTTTATGCTTTTAAGCCTAGTTAGTTGTCTTGTAGGGATATCAAACCATAGGAGTTTTACCCACAGTATAATAGGTTTTCTATTATCTTCTTCCATAATTAAAATGGGCACATTGAAATTTAATTTGCCCTCAATATATACTGGATTTGTTGTCGGGTATGCTCTCCATTTAATAGCTGATTCATTTAATCCCAAAGGAATAAGATTATTTTATCCTATAAAGGCTAATATATCATTTCCTATTACAATTAAAACCAATAGTAAAGCAGAAAAAATAATATTTTCATTGTTAAATATATACTGTATTTCCTTGTTGTTTAATTATTTAAGGTAAGGAAAACAAGAACTCCTACAAACATGGTATATTACCAGTTGTAGGAGTTCTTTTGCTTATTTATCTAACCAAACATAAGTAAATTCTGATTCAGATGCTTTTTCGCATGCTTCTGTTCCAGGATGACCTTTTACATAAGATTTAACAATTATCTTTGCGCCTTTTTCATTGAAAAATACCATTGGAAGATCTTCTGCAAGTATTTCTTGTATTTCCTTATATTTAGGTGCTCTTTCTTCCTCTGTTGTCAATGCCAAACCTTCAGCTAAAAGTTCATCAACTCTAGGATTACTGTATTCACCTAAATTCATTCCACCATCAGTACCAATACGACTTCCTATAGCTGAAATATCAGGTCCTTGGTAGCCACCTAATATTGTCATTTCAAAATCATGACCAAACCAAACTTTTTCGTCATAAGCTGCATCATCCATTGCATTAACCTTTAAATCTATACCAAATTCTTTGAAATTTGCTTGAACTACTTCTACTACATCTTCAAATCCAGGAAAAGTATCTATTGTTGTAGAGAAATATATTCCATTTTCATCTGCTTCATATCCTGCTTCTTCTAACAAAGCTTTTGCTTTTTCAACATCTCTATCAGGAAGCTTAGCTTCTTCGTTCAATGCCCAATCATAAACTGGTGATATAAAATATTCTGCCTTTTGTCCTACACCCTTTAAAGCCTTAGTAAATATTTCATCTCTATCAATACCATAAGCTACTGCTTGTCTTACCTTTTTATCTGCAAATTTACCTTCATTATAGTTGAAAAGTAGATAACCTTTATTAGGCCAAAGTTTCTTTTTTACAACATAATCAGGATCATCATCAAATCTATCAGCTTCACTGTTTGGAATACTTCCAGTTTCATCAATTTCTCCATTTAAAAATGATTGAAATGCAGTGTCTTCATCTGGAATTATTGAAAATATAACCTTGTCCAAATATGGCTTATCTCCCCAATAATCATCATTTCTTACAACAGTTACGCTTTCTCCCTTTTTATGTTCTACAAATTTAAAAGGACCAGTACCTATAGGATTTTGATTTGCTGGGTTTTCAAGCCAATCGGTTCCTTCATATATATGTTTTGGCATTATATACGTACCAAACCATGCAATATAACCAAGTAAACCAGCATTAGGTGCTTTAATCTTAAATTGCACGGTGTTTTCATCAGGACATACAATTTCTTCTATATCTGAAAGAGATGATGAAGCAAATCCCTTTTCTTTTAAAATTTGATCAAAAGTCCATTTTACATCCTCTGAACTAAACTTCTCACCATCATGCCATTTAACATCTTCTTGAAGATGAAATGTCAAAGTTTTCCCATCTTCTGAATACTCCCAATCCTTAGCAAGATCAGGGATTATCTTGTCATCCCCATTAATCTTTACAAGCTTATTGAAAACATTTTGGATTACCTTATATGCACCATCATCAGCTTGAGCACAAGGATTGTAAGTTTGTGGTTCACGAGAAAGACTTGTAATAAATGTTCCCCCTACTTTAGGTTCATTTGAAACCTCTGAAGCCTTATCAATTTCATCAACCTTATCAACTTCTTGACCTTCGTTTTTGTTGCTACATCCTGTAAATAGTCCCAAGCATAAGACTATAACAAGAAATAAAGATAATTTCCTTTTCATTTTATTTCCCTCCATTTATCCTTTATGTTATTTATTATGTCTAGAGGATTCTAAATTTCCTCTATTTACTACCCTAAATAAAAGCAACTTGCATAATGTCCATCCTCTACCTTGATCATAGGAGGATATGATTCTTTACACTCTTCACATGCTTTATAACATCTTGGAGCAAAATAACAACCTGGCCCTGTATCTATAGGTGTAGGAGGCTCTCCATTTATTTTAATCACATTGGCTTTTTCAAATGGATCTATAGAAGCACAATTTGAAATTAACACCTTTGTATATGGATGCTTAAGATTTTGTATAATATCGTCTGTCTTTCCCATTTCAACTATTCTTCCTAAATACATTACTGCAATCATATCCGATATATATCGGGTAGTTGCAATATCATGACTTATAAAAATCATTGATGCATCCTTCTCTTTTGTCATGTTCAAAAGCACATTTAAAATATCTGCCCGAACAGACACATCTAGCATCGATACAGGTTCATCCGCAATAATTAGCTTAGGCTTTAAAAGCATAGATCGAATTATAGATATTCTTTGAAGTTGTCCCCCTGAAAGCTCATGAGGATATCTATGGAGGTAATCCTTTGCTGGTTTTATTCCTGCATCTTCCATAGCTTTTATACAAATATCTACCCTTTCTTCTTTGGAATTTCCTATATTATGTATCTTCAAAGCATTAGTTAATATTTTTTGAATATCATTTCTAGGGTCAAAAGTATCAAAAGGGTTTTGAAAAATCATTTGACAATTTCTTCTGAATTTTAAAGGCTCTTGTTTCACTATATGATTAATTATTTGATCTTCAAATTCAATAGTACCATCTGTTGGTTTCTCAAGTGCCACTAGTAATCTTCCAAGAGTAGATTTCCCACATCCTGATTCACCTATTATCCCTAAAATTTTACCTTTTTCTAAAGTAAAACTTACTCCATCAACAGCTTTTATAGTTTGTTTTTTCTTTTTTCCAACATACCATTTAGTTAAATTGTTTACTCTTATAAGATTAGTCACAATCTGCACCTCCAACCAAATGACATGCTACATTCCAGTTGTTGTCAAACTCCATCATCTTAGGTTCCTCATTAAAACATATTTCAGTAGCTTTTTTGCATCTATCAGCAAATATACAACCTCTATGTGAAATACTAAGATCAGGAAGTGTCCCTGGAATTCCCCTTAAGTTCTTTCTTTCTCCTTTAAGAGATGGATAAGAATTTAAAAGTCCTTCAGTATAAGGATGTTTTGGCTTTGTAAGAACATCTGAAACATATCCAGATTCGAGAAGACAACCTGCATACATTACAGCAACTTTCTTACAAGTTGATGATACTACCGACACATCATGTGTAATCATTATCCTTGTTAAATGTAATTTTTCTTCAAGCTTCATTATTTCATCAAGTATTTGTCCTTGAGTAACAACGTCAAGAGCTGTTGTAGCTTCATCTAATATAAGTAATCTAGGAAAATAAATTAAGCTTAGCGCTATACTAACTCTCTGCATCATTCCACCAGACAACTCATGTGGATATAAATCAAATACTCTCTCTGAAAGATTTACTAAATCAAATAATTCTAATATTCTTTCCTTTACCTCTCTATCACTTGCTTTTGGCTTATGTACCTTGTATATATCACTCATTTGAAATCCTATTTTATGTACTGGACTTAAAGAATTCATGGATTTTTGAAAAACAACGGCAATATCTTTCCATCTTATTTTCCTCAACTCATCTTCACTGATTTTTAATAAATCAACTCCATCAAATATAATCTCACCTGTAATTTCAGTAATATTTGCTGGAAGGAGTTTGAGAATTGCCATAGCAAGAGTTGATTTTCCTGAACCAGATTCCCCTACTATTCCAATTGAATCCTGAACCCCTATATCTAGCGAAACATCTTTTACTGCTTTAATATTCTTTCCTTCAACTCTATATTCAACATTAAGATTATTTATCTCAAGTAATGACATCTTATCTTCTCCCTATTTTATTTTGTTTAATTTAGGGCTTAGTATATGATTCATTCCCTCTCCAATAAGATAAAAGGAGATTACTGTAAATACAATTGCAAGTCCTGAAAATGTACATATCCACCAACCACGAGTAAGATATCCTTTTCCATGTGCAATTATCTGCCCCCAACTTACAACATTTGGATCCCCTAATCCTATAAAAGATAGACCTGCTTCAGATAATATAGCTGATGAAACAGACATAGTAGAATCTGCTATAATGGGGAAAATACCATTAGGGATGATATGTTTAAATAATATTCCCATTTCGCTTTCCCCAATCGTCTTTGCACTTTTTATAAATGTCCTCTCCCTTAAAGAAATGGCCTGAGCACGCATAAGCCTTGCTGTACCTGTCCAACTAGTTAATCCTATAACAATAATTATATTACTTAAACTACTACCATAAATTGCAACAACTATTAGTATTAAAAAGAAGGTAGGCAACATCAAAAACATGTTTATTATTTCCGAAATTACCTTATCTACTTTTCCTCCCATATATCCTGCAACTCCACCTATTAGTGTTCCTATAACAGAAGATATAGCTGCAGCTATTATTCCTATTTTGAGGGATGTCCTAGAACCATAAACAACCATACTAAATACATCTCTCCCAAGGCCATCCGTTCCAAATATGTATTTAGATGAAGGCTTTGCAATCATCTCATCATTTAAAACATATGGATCATGAGTAGCAATTAATGGTGCAAAAACTGCTATTCCAATTAATATCATAAGAAGAATTATTCCAACTTTAAGTTCCTTAATAGAATTAATTGCTTTAAGCATTTGTTGGGAATTCTCTATCATACATAAACAACTCCTTATTCCAGTCTAATCCTTGGGTCTACTATTGCATACACAATATCAGTAATTATCATAACTATACAAATAGATATTGAAATCGTTAAATATATTCCCGTTAACAATGGATAGTCTCTTTTCATTATGGCATCCATTATAAGCCTTCCCATACCAGGCCATGCAAAAACTATTTCAATAAGTGCCACTCCACTAATTGTAAATGCTAAGGATAAACTAAACATTGTAATGGTTGGAATTATGGCATTTCTTAACACATATTTGTTAAATATTTGACTTTCCTTCATTCCAGTAGCCCTTAAAGTCATAATAAAATCCTCTGACATAGTCTGTAAAACTGAAGATCTTGAAATTCTAAAATATAATGGAATCTGAATTATAGTGAGAGTAGACACAGGCAAAATCATATGCTTTATAACATCCAAAACGTGTGCAAATCCCTGCTTTTCTATCCTTAAATCATACATCCCAGAGGTTGGCAAAATCTTAAAAGTAGATGCAAATATGAGTATAAAAATCAATCCTAACCAAAATCCAGGAGTAGCATCTATAAAATAAGAAATCCCACACATAACTCTGTCAAATATTGTACCTACCTTTCTTGCAGCATAAACTCCAAGAAAAGTTCCAACTACGACTGCCAATATAGAGGATGTTAGAGTAAGCAAAATTGTAGGAAATACCTTTTCCTTAATTAACTTTGTTACAGGCTCATTGCTCATATATGAATGACCAAGATCCCCTTTCAATATGTTTTTTACATAATTAACAAATTGAACTGGAATCGGCTTATCCAATCCATATTTAATTGTTAAATGTTCTATAAGCTCTAGATTAGGGTTATCTGTTCCTGCAAGAACCTTCATGGGATTACCAGGAGCATATCTAATAAGAAAAAAAGTTATGCAAAAGGAAAATATTATAGTCAAAATTCCAGTAGCGATACGTTTTCCTATGTAACTTTTCACTCCAATACCTCCTTGTACCTTTATCACATAATAATTATCCTAAACTAGCAACAATCTTCTAATTCTTTATTTCTCAAACCCTAAATAGTATAACATCCAGTTTATAATATGTTAAATTGAGTTTATCTATATTATTAAATAAATAATAGATTATATCTATTGTGCCCTTTGTGACAAAAAATGTTTAAGGTGACAGGGAAATCCCTATCACCTTCTCTTTTGCGACAAAAAGAACTATCCCATTTGTCACAACTTATTAATTTATTATATCTATTATTACTGAGTCTGTAGCGGCTAAGCCATCTCTGCATAATATACCTAAGTTTTTTATGGTATCTTCTATTGTTTCGCCAATAATTCCTGTATTTGAACGAACAATAACATTTTCTATAGCCAAATAAGCTGCTATAACGGCTTCCCCAGCTGAAGTAGATAGTTTCAATGAACAAGTTTCTTTTGCACCATCACATATCATTCCAGTTAAATTTGACAACATATTTTGACATGCTCCTTGGATTTGTTCATCATTTCCACCTAATAGCCAAGTTATTCCTGCACTTGCACCTATTCCAGCTGCTATGGCACAACCACACATAGCTGACAACTTTCCTGTATATATCTTTACATATTTATTAATCACATGAGCAAAGAACACAGCCCTAATCAATCTTTCTTTTTCAATGCCTTTTTCTTCTGCAACTACTGTAATAGGCAATACTACTCCCAATCCTTGATTTCCACTTCCACCACTAGTCATTATTGGACAATCTCCGCCACCCATTCTAATATCAGCAGAAGCTGCTGTTAATATCCTAGCTTGTGTTGGAGCATCATTGCATAATATGCCCCTATCTTGTAATCTCTTTAATGTAGCACCTGCTTTCAAACCTTTGTCCCAACTTAAACCTGTTTCAGCAGCATTCTTATTCATTTTTATTCCATCTTCTATAAATGCCAATTGATCTATAGGTATAGTTTCACATATATCTCTAATCTCTACAAAACTCAATTTCTTTAAAAAATCCGCTGATACTTTATCTCTACTTTCTGTTTTGTTTTCAAATACAGTTTGTCCATTAACTTTAACTGTTTCAATGTGGGTATGGCAATTTTTAAGTACTGCTTCTACCTCTTCATTAGAACTATTTACTGTTATCCTTACAAATACATCTGGAACTTCTTCTACATAATCTACATTTACTTTTCCTTCCTTTAACATTTCATGAGCTATATCTACTATATTTTTATCTATTTTTCTTAAAACCATAAGCCCATCTTCTTTATCTCCACCTAATACACCTAAGGCCCCTGCTAAATCTAATCCCCATTCATCAGTATTTGGAATCATAACCGATTTACCATTTTTGTATATATTTTTGCTAACTTCTATATTTATACAATCTATATCTCCTGTTATATACGATCTTGTTGCTGCACCTGCATAAGCAACAGCTACGGGTTCAGTACATCCTAAGGCAGGAACGGCATCTTGCTTTACCATGCTTATTAAATCCTTCATCATATTAGTTTCCACTTACAACACCTTCCTAATTAAAACTTTTACTTATATAGTGTTGCAAGAATTATGCCAATTTTGTATTGTCCTGTAGTCCTGTATTTAACTAACTCTTGCTTTTTTACAAAATAAATAATTCGCATAAATGCGAATTATTTATAAAAGTTAAAACTTCGTTATAATCGGCTATTTTATCCCTATTAATAGCTTTTCTCATTATTGCAAATTATTTCTCATTATTGCAAACTATATTTATTCAACTTTCTATACAGTGTAGATAGATTAATTCCCAATATAGAAGAAATTTTTTCCTTATCTTCAGTGGTATTTCCGTAAGTTTTTAAATAAGATTCCAGTACCTTTCTTTCATAATTATCCATAATATCTTTTAAACTTTCGTTTTTGTTTATTTTATCTGTATTCTTTATAAAATGTTTTTTCAAATTGTAAGGTAGATTTTCAAATCTTATTTCCTTACCTTTTACTACATTCACCAAATATTCTACTACATTTTCCAATTCTCTTACATTCCCCGGCCAACTATATCTATTAAAAGCTTCTTTTACTTCTTTGGAGAAATATTTCAAATCTCTTCCCAATCTCATACAATACTTTTCAATTAGGTATTTACTTAACAAATCTATATCTTCTATTCTCTCTCTTAGAGGAGGTATGCGAATAGGTATTACATTCAATCTATAATATAAATCTTCCCTAAATCCTCCCTCAGATATCATTTTTTCTAAATCTCTATTGGTAGCAGCTATAAGCCTAAAATCTATAGGTATAAGCTCTTTGCCACCCACTCTCATAAATGCTTCATCTTGAAGTACTCTCAATATTTTAGGTTGCAAATGTATAGGCAAATCTCCTATTTCATCTAAAAATAAAGTTCCCCCATTAGCTAATTCAAACTTTCCCATTTGTCCTTCTGCCTTTGCACCTGTAAAAGCTCCACCTTCATATCCAAATAGTTCACTTTCTAATAGATTGTCTGGTATTGAAGCACAATTTATAGCCACAAAAGGGCAATTCTTTCTATTGCTTGAATTGTGTATGGCTCTAGCAAATAGTTCCTTTCCCGTTCCACTTTCTCCCCTCAATAGCACGCTAGATTTACTCATTGCAACCTTTTCAGATACTTCTTTCACTTCCATTATTTTAGGACTATCTCCAATTATGTGTTCAAAGGTAATATTGTTTTGTCCTTCAATAAGCTTATATGCGTTTCTTATCATATTTGAAGTCTTATGGATTTCAATTATATTGCTTACATTTTTCTCTTGTATCATTACTGGAATTGTCTTTATGATAAAGCTTTTTCTCTTATTATCAACAGTTAACTTTACTTCAACAGATACTTGTTTACTTAAATCAGTACTCAAATCTGGAATTATTGTAAATATTGATTCATTAACTAATGAATTGCCATCTATTTTTAAATAATCCTCTGCTTTGTAATTAACAAATTTTATTTTACCTTGATTATCAGTACAGATGATTCCATTGCCTAATCCGTCTATTATCATCTTAGTTTCTTCAGTTTGTATGGTAAGTTCAGTTATGGTCTTTGTGTATTTTAGATTGCCAGCTAATAGATCTCCCAATTTATTTAAAAATACTATAAGTGAATCATAATCCTTTTGGAGCGTCATTTTTTGTTCCATATTGAAAGCTATAAGACCTATTACACCAAGTAATTCTCCATTGCTTATTATAGGATAACCAATCGTTGCCATTTCCGCACAGCTACCTCTCAAACTACATCCAATACATTTTTGGCTAATATTTGGATTGTCTATAAACTCTGGTTTCTTTTTTTTAGCAATGGATTCAAAAGAGCAATTTTTAGGTATTTTTTGACCTATTAAACTTATATACTCTCCTGTAGCCGCTACTCTATTAAGCCCAGCATCTACAATGGTTACATCTACATTTAAAACAGCAGAAATGGCCTCTGCTACTTCTTGTGCTGAATTTTGAATACTAAATAAATCCATACTATCTCTCCTTAATAAAACCATTTTGTAGGTAACAAAAATGTCCAAGGAGCTGTAACAATAGCAAGTGTAAGTGCTATTTTAAATCTCAAAGCCTGATCTTTAATTATATTTTTAAAAGAGTATTTGTAATTAAATAAGAATATAAATAAAGCTGATACCACTGCTGCTCCTAATATTATTATAATTGCTATAGGCTCACTAAAAGGATCATAGTTAATGGCTGATGTCAGTTCATATGATAACCCTAAACTATCTCCTAATAAGCCTAATACAAATAATATTCCTGCTCCAATAATATCTGCTAAAAATCCAAATCCCCAAACTTTCAATATACTTTTCTTGTAATATGTTTTTAAATTAGATTCTGAATCTACTAATTTGAACACAGAAAAACAAACTATTATTACCAATGAATCAATAACAAAATTACCCGCAAGTGTTATGAATACTACTGGTGGGAAAAATAATAAAAACCATATTGGAAATATTAAATTGTATAATTTTGTAGTCTTTTTCATGATTTGTTATCTCCTTTATATTGAGACTGTTATGTCTCAAATTTATTATAATTCTACTGGATATGTTCCGTAAAGTTTACCTTCTTCCATGAACTTTTCTATATTCTCTATTGGCGTATCCATTGGAATTTAACAACCTGTACTTAAAATGTAGCCTTTTTTAGAGTCATTACCTTTTATAATACATTCTTTTACTGATTTAAAAATATCTTCTTTAGTCCAAAATGTATTACATCAACTGGGGGAACATTGCCTGTTATCTCTTGCTTAATCAATTAACACACTCCTTTTGCCATATCAATATTTAATTCATATTTCAATTATACTATATAAAATGAAACTTTTTAATAAAAGCAAAAATAATATTGACTTTTAAGGACAATGAACCTGTCCGAGGCCACTGAAAAAGTGCCCTTTTAATAACACCTTAATCCTAAAATAATTATTTTCTAATAAAATACCAATTTAAATCTAAAAAACTTCATAATAAAAGATAATTTAGAGGATAGTATA
>Ga0129309_1000295_pt1 | contig 42620 bp, 40 predicted proteins | sample L1105metagenome_FD_94439 | JGI IMG/M metagenome (GOLD analysis project Ga0129309, IMG submission 94439) | Ring-tailed lemur group fecal microbial communities from Wisconsin, USA - L1105 metagenome | ecosystem: Host-associated > Mammals > Digestive system > Large intestine > Fecal | place: USA...
GCCACCAGCGAGCGGCCGCTGCGGATCTCACGCACCGCCGTTCTGTTGCTGCTGGAGTATAAACGCTGGCAGGATGCCCAGCGTGAGGCCCTGGGGGATGCTTGGCAGGACACCGATGGGCGTGTCTTCACCAGCGAAGAGGGCAGGCCGTTGTTCCCAGACGCCGTTACCAAATGGTTTACCAGCTTTGTGAAGCGTACTGGACTGCCCAAGGTGACAATTCACTCACTTCGGCATACCTACGCCAGTCTGATGATTGCCGACGGCGCACCGCTGGTCGTTGTCTCGCACAACTTGGGACACGCCCAGACCAGTACCACCAGCAACATCTATTCCCATGTAATCGCCGCGGCCGAGGCAAAGGCAGCAGAGGCCTTTGACCGCTTCGGCGATCTGGTATCTCCGAAAAGTGAAGTAAAAACTCAAGAAGTAAAGAAGAAGGCCGCAGGAAGTTAAGTTTCCTGCGGCCTTCTCCATGGAGCTGGCGGTGGGAATTGAACCCACAACCCCGGCATTACGAGTGCCGTGCTCTGCCATTGAGCCACGCCAGCGTATGTGTGTTGTTGCGTACTTCTGTGGAAAATAAACCCCAAATAAACCCCATTTGTGGATTTTTCGGGAATGTACTGGTTACTCGCCCATTGCGCCACAAGCGTTTCCGGGTTTTACAGCCGTTTTGACCAACTCATTACGAATCAGCTGCTCTACCGACTGAGCTATTCCAGCTTATCAACTTGTACGCGGGGTGATATAGAAATTACGAATCAGCTGCTCTACCGACTGAGCTACACTAGCATTTTTATTTTTGACAGCGACCATAATACCATATTTTTATCCCAGCGTCAACACCCTTTTCAGTTTTCTTCGTCAATACTCTTACCTCGTTTTTGTATATTACTATATGTATTATTGCAAGTTTTCTTGCAAAATAAATGCTGGCGTTTTTATATTTTGCATTCCACAATGACTGCTATTGGCGGAAAAACTGAAAAAGTTTGTCGCTGTATTTCGGCAATTCTTAGCTAATCCTCCGTAATTTTTGGAAGTTTTTTCTTGTTTCTATTTAATTTTCATTTTACATAACCATAATCATAAACTATCTCTACCACGAGTTATTCACATTCTCCACATAGTTTTCCACATTCGCTTTTCCTTTTATTTTCAAGTTTTTTAATAGTTATTGGGTTTTTTTAACAGTTCCTGTATTTTGATTTTCAACACAAGGCACATTCTGCATTTAATTTACATAACTTTTTTATTTTCTCTATTTTCTCCACTTCTCAGTTTATTTTTTTCTGGACAAGGTGTTTTTTGCAAACATTTTCTCAAGCGCTTTCAAAAAAAGCAAGTCCAACGCCTTTACATTCATTTTTCAAGAGGCAATATGCAAAAAAGCGGCTGCCTGAGCAGCCGCTTTTGTCAGTCTGAAATATCCATTGTGGCGTAGGCATTGAGGTCCATCCCCGCCGTATGTCCCGCCAGATACTCATAATATCCCTGGGCGCCGATCATGGCGGCGTTGTCGCCGCACAGCTTCAGCGGCGGCAGGTACAGCCGGCAGCCCTGCTTTTCACAGGCGCGCTCCAAATCCGCCCGGATGATGGAGTTGGCCGCCACACCGCCGGCAGCAGCAATAACGGTGCGGCCTGCCAGTGCCGCCGCCTTCATGGCCCGGGGCACCAGCTCATCACTGACTGCTTGGGCAAAATCTCTGGCCAGTGCCGCCCGGTCCAGTTCCTCTCCCACCTGCTGGGCATGGTGGCCCAAATTGACCACCGCTGTTTTCAGGCCGGAAAAACTCATATCCAGCTCCGCGCCGTCCACTTGGGCATGGGGCAGCTTGTACACACCGCCCCGGCTCCCCTGCGCCAGCTTGTCCATGGGAGCACCGCCGGGATAGGGCAGCCCCAGCACCCGGGCCGCCTTGTCGAAGCACTCTCCCGCAGCGTCATCCCGGGTAGCGCCCAGAATGCGCAGGTCCGTGTAATCCCGCACATCCACGATGAGGGTATTGCCGCCGGAAATGGCCAGGGCCAGGAACGGAGGCTCCAGCTCCGGGAAAGCCAGATAGTTGGCGGCGATATGGCCCCGCACATGATGAACGGGGATCAGCGGCACCTGGAGGGCATAGGCCACGGACTTGGCAAAGCTGAGGCCCACCAGCACCGCACCGATCAAGCCGGGCGCATAGGTAGCCGCCACGGCGTCGATGTCCCGCCGGGTGCAGCCGGCCTCCCGCAAAGCCTGCTCCGTCAAGGCTGCGATGACCTCCACATGCTTCCGGGAGGCGATCTCCGGCACCACACCGCCGTACAGGGCGTGGATATCCACCTGGGAGGCAATGGCGTTGGACAAAATGCGCCGTCCATCCTCCACTACTGCTACGGCGGTCTCGTCGCAGGAGGATTCAAAAGCCAGTATCTTCATGGATCTGTCACTTCTTTCTCATTGGTCCCAGGCCACCTGTTCCCCAGGCTCCTTGGCCGGGTCATAGGGGATATGGACATATTTTGCATATTTTTCCGGTGTGAAGCTGCTGCGATAGACGAAATCATGCTCCGCCATCAGTGCCGCATCCTCTACTTTGCGGTCTGCCAGATACAGCGTTTTGTAGTGGACACCGAACACCTCCGTGTCATAACCGGCGGTTTGCAGACCGTTCCGGGCGTAAAAGCCCAGGCGCCGCGCTGCCATAGCGGGGTCCGGGGCGTGCTCGGGGGCCTCCGCCTCGCCGAAGACCACCGTACCCGGCTCCGCCTCCCGGAGCTTTGCCAGGATGAGGGCGCCAAGGCCGGCGTTGCGGGCACGGCGGGCCACACACAGGTAATCCAGCAGCGCCCAGCCGGGATGCCCCAGCCATAAAAAGCACTCCCCCACGATGTCGTCCCCGTCAAAGAGGCAGTAGGGCTTGTACCGTTCCTCCCGCCACATCCGCTGGATGGCGCTCAGAGGCTTCAGCTCCGCCGCCGGAAAGGCGGACTTCATGTCACTGTCATAAACGGTTTGCAGCTGCTCAAGCGTTGGTATCCGCAGTTCCATCCTCCGTGAACTCCTTTGTCATGATGATGGCATCCTCCTTGGGATGCTCGTAGTAGTTTTTCCGCCGGCCCACGCTGCGGAAGCCCCGGCTCCCGTACAGGGCAATGGCGTCATAATTGGAGGCGCGGACCTCCAGCGTCAAAAACGCCAGATGGTTGGCCTGGCCGAAGTCCAGGAACACCTGCAAAAGCTTTCCCGCAATGCCGTTGCGGCGGCACTCCGGCCGGACGGCCACATTGGTGATGTAGCCCTCGTCCAGGATGACCTGGAGTCCGGCGTAGCCCACCACCTTGCCCCCGTCATCCTCGGCCACCAAAAAGGCGGAACAGGCATTGTCCAGCTCCTCCGCCAGCATATTCCGGGACCAGGGGGTGGAAAAGCAGATGCGCTCCAGCTCCGCTATCTCGTCCAGGTGGTCGGCGTTCATGGGAACGATGCGCACATGCATCCGGTTTTTTTCCATAGGTTTCTTCCTTTCCAAGCGTTCTATTCCGCGGCTACTCCGTCAGCCACCAGTCCGGGCTGGCGCCGAAACAATCATACAGCGGCCGGTCCAGCGCGGCCTCCGCCTGCTCCGCCAAAAGTCTGCAATGCTCCATGAAGGCCCGCACCGTCTCCGCGTTTTCCCGACAGATCTGCTCCCGGTACAGCGGGCAGCAGAACTTCAGGCCCGACAGGGCAATGGTGGCGCTCTGCCAAAAGTACGCCGGCGGCGCGGAATCAAATGTAACTGTCAGCCGGTGTCCACAGGGCGTCCGCCGGACCATTTCAAAGCAGCTCCCAGCTTGATGGCGATAGCGGTAATGTTCCTTTGGAAACACAGACAGCGCCAGCTTCTTTCCGGAAACCCCCGGTTTTTCGCCCTTGGCGTATCTCTCGATCTGCCGCAGGCGCTCCGCCCACTCTGCTGGGTCACCCCTCCGTTCCCGGAACGGCGGCAGCGACTGCTTCACTTCCTCCAGCGTGGGCGCCAGGGATTCGTTGGCGGCCGCGATCCCGGCCGCCTCCTCCGGCGACCACAGGCAGTAGGTGCCCTCCCGCCGCACCTTCGGGAACTGCTCTTTCAGTGCGGCAACAACAACGCTCTCGTCCCGGATGCGGGCCGGACTGTCCGGGCCCGTCACCTCCATATAAAAATGCACATGGCAGAAGCTGGTCCCGGCACAGTGGACCACATAGACACCGTTGCTCAAAAAGGGCTGACGCCCTGTGTACTCCACGGGCGCCGTTCCCCCGCCAAACCAGTCCACATCCTCAAATATCGCCTCCACCCGGTCAGGGTTGCAGGGCCGGGGGATCTTTTTGAACAGCGCCTTCAATTCCGTGCCGGACAGTTGCGGATGGGTCGGCGACCACAGCCGCCGGCAGGGATAGCCATGGCTCCCCAGGAACGTATCCACTGTGTCCAGTATCTCCTTTATGGGGATCTCCTGCTTCACCGCGCACTGCCAGTATTCCCGGATGACCCGCATGGCTCACTCTCCCCTTTTCCGTCCCGCGCCTCACTTTTGGTGTACAGCACAACACCTGCAATCACAGCCATGCCGCCAAGCAGCGCCTGCATGTCCGGCAGCTCCGAAAACAGCAGCGCGCCCCAGACAGCGGAAAACACGCAATCCATCAACCGGGCGGTGGAGACGAAAGAAGGCGGAAAATATTTCAGCGCCCAGCTGAACACGCTGTGGCCCAGCAGGGTGCAGAACACTGCCATGGCCAAAGCGGTGGCCAGGTTTTCCGCTCCATAGCCCGCCAGCGGCGTCCCGCTGGCCAGGCACAGCGCCACAAGAGTCCCCAGCGCCGCCGTGTACACCAGGCAGGTATAGGCGGTGGTGCTCATGGTCCTGCGGCACACGGAGCCGATCAGCGTGTAGATACCGATGAGCATGGCGGACAGCACTGCCAGCAGGTCGCCGCTCAGGGCGTTGTTTCCTCCGCCGGAGTCCGCCAGGGCCATGACCACCGCGCCGCCAAAGGCCAGTGCCATGGCAAGCCACGCCGTCAAAGGCAGCTTCCTGCGAAATACCGCCACTGTGGCCAGGGCCACAAACAGCACCTCCATGTCCACCAATACCGCGGCAGATGCGATGGAGGTGGTTTTCACCGCCTGAAAAAATGTGGCGAAATGCAGTCCCAGCGCCCCACCGCTGGCCAGGCACAGCAGCCGCGTCCGTCCTGAAAGGGCTGCCAGTTCCTTCCGGCGGCGCCAGGCCGCCGGGACAAGCAGCGCCACGGAAAAGACCATGCGGTACAGCGCCAGCACCAATGACGGCGCCGTGGACCACCGGACGAACACGGCGGACAGCGAGCCGCACAAAACGCCCAGCAGCAGTATCGATAGTCTCATCCCTTGGCCTCCAGCCAGTTTTTGCCCCAGTGGGCCTCGGCGGTCAGGGGGACGGACAGCTCCACCACGTGCTCCATCTCCTCCTCCAGCAGGGCCGCCACAGTCTCCGCAGCAGGCTCCGGGCACTCCACGATGAGCTCATCGTGGACCTGGAGCACCAGCCGGGCCTCCGGCAGCTCTGCCTTCAGCCGCTTGTGGGCCGCCACCATGGCCAGCTTCATAATGTCCGCCGCCGTGCCCTGAATGGGCATGTTCAGCGCCACCCGCTCACCGAAGGCGCGAAGGTTGTGGTTGGAGGAGGTCAGCTCCGGCAAGTCCCGGCGCCGGTGGAAAATAGTCTCCACGAAGCCCGTCTCCCTGGCCTTTTCCACCACGGCGTCCATATAGCTGCGCACGCCGGGGAATGTGGCGAAATACGCCTCCATATACGCCTTGGCCTCCGCCACGGTGACGCCGATATCCTGGCTGAGGGAAAAGGCGGAGATACCGTATACGATGCCGAAATTCACCGCCTTGGCGCTGCGGCGCATCTCCGGCGTCACGTCCGCCGGGGCCACATGGAACACCTGGGCCGCCGTAGCGGTGTGGATATCACCGCCGGAGCGGAAAGCCGCCCGCATGGCCTCGTCCCCGGAGATGTGGGCCAGGAGCCGCAGCTCGATCTGGGAGTAGTCCGCGTCCACCAGGACGCAGCCCTCATCCGGCACGAACATGCGGCGTATCTCGCTGCCCAGGTCCGTACGGGTGGGGATATTTTGGAGATTCGGCTCCGTGGAGGAAAGGCGGCCCGTGGCCGTCACCGTCATCTGGAAGCTGGTACGGATGCGGCCGTCGGGGTCGATGGCCTTCAAAAGTCCGTCAGCGTAGGTGGATTTCAGCTTGGCATACTGCCGGTACTCCAGCACGGCGTCCACGATGGGCGCCTCGTAGCGGAGCTTTTCCAGCACATCGGCGTTGGTGGACCAGCCGGTCTTGGTCTTTTTGCCGTGGGGCAGGCCCAGCTTACCGAACAAAATCTCACCCAGCTGCTTGGGAGAATTGATATTGAAGGTCTCCCCCGCCATGGCGTAAATGGCCTGTTCCCTTTCCCGGATGCGCTCCGTCAGAGCATCGCCGAAATCCGCCAGGGCCCGGGCGTCCACCCGGCAGCCCGCCAGCTCCATTTCCGCCAGCACCCGGCAAAGAGGCAGCTCCGCCGCGGCGAACAGCTCCAGGAGGTGCTTTTCCTCCAGCCGGGGCAGCAGCGTACGGTACAGGCAGTCCACTGCCGTGGTATAGCTGTCAAAGGCCGCCTCCGCCGCGGCGCTGTCCCCCAGCAAAGAGAATGCGTCCGGCTCCAGGTGAATGGGCTTGGGAAGCTCTGTGTTGTAATAGGTCACGAACAGCCGCCCCAGGTCGTAGCTGCCCGCCGTGGCGTCCAGCAGGTAGGCGGCCAGAGCCGTGTCAAAGATAAAGCCCTCCGCCCGCAGGCCGCCCTCCAGCAGCCGCCGGGTCAGGTCCTTCACATTGTGGGACACCTTGGGGATGTCGGCGGAGAACAGGGCGTTTAAAAGGCCGTTCCAGTCCCCCTGGTACTTTTCAAAAAACAGCTCCGCCGTCAGGGTGGCGCCCTCGCTGCCGCAGACCGCCACCACACCGGTGAGGTCCGGCAGGGCCAGGACGGACACATGGTCCGCTTTGCGCCACAGCTCCAGCAGCTCCGCTCCACGGGCCGGGTCTGTCACCTGCTCCACGGTAACGTTCGTCTCCTCCGGAGCCGCCGCGGCCGGGGCTTCGCCGGGGGTCAGACCGAACTTGTCGATGAGCTTTGTGAATTCCAGCTTCAAAAACACGCCGTAGGCCTCCGGGCCGGGGACGCGCACCAGATTGTCCTCCGGCCGGAAGTCCAGGGGCGCGTCGGTGACGATGGTAGCCAGCCAGTAGGACTGGCGGGCGCTGGCCTCCCCCTCCTGGAGCTTCCGCAGGGCGGCGGGCTTGGCCTCCACATCCGGCATGTTCGCGTAAAGGGTATCAATGCTGCCGTACTTCTGCACCAGGGCCATAGCGGTCTTTTCGCCGATGCCCGGGACGCCGGGGATATTGTCGGAGGTGTCGCCCATGAGGGCCTTCAGGTCGATCATGTGGATGGGGGCGAAGCCATATTGCTCCCGGAAGGCAGCCTCGTCCATATCCTTCGTGGTGGTCTGTCCCATGCGGGTGGACACCAGCTTCACCTTCGTATGGTCCGTAATGAGCTGGAGGGAGTCCTTGTCCCCCGTCACCACCACGCACTCCCACTCGGCGGATTCGCATTTGCGGGAAATGGTGCCGATGAGGTCGTCGGCCTCCCAGCCCGCCAGCTCGTACCGAGGGATGTTCAGGCTATCCAGAACCTCCTTCAAAACCGGCATCTGCATCCGCAGTTCCTCCGGCATTCCCTTGCGGGTGGCTTTATAGGCCTCCGACGCCTCGTGGCGGAAGGTGGGGGCGTGAACATCGAAGGTGACGCACAGGGCGTCCGGCTCCTCCTCGCTTTTCAGCCGCAGCAGCGTGGTGAGAAAGCCGAACACGGCGTGGGTGTACAGCCCGTCCCGGGTGGTAAGGGGGCGGATGCCGTAGTAGGCCCGGTTCACGATGGAATTGCCGTCAATGACCATGAGCTTCATGGGTTGTTCCTCCATCTCCGCCCCGCCGGGGCGGTTTGATTCGTAATGAAATAGTATAACGTATTTTTTGCAGGATTACAAGACGGCAACCAGGGTGTCTCTTTTACCCTCCGTGCTGCCAGGCTTCAGCTCCGTCAATTTTACCAATCATCTTTGTTGCGGACAGCTCCCGAATATGCTATCATAAGTTGGTAAAGCGGAACGGAAAGGAGTGGGGAAAATGGGTCTGCTTTTGCTGCTGACCGACGTTCTGCTGATGGGCGTCACGCTGCTCAGTCTCTTTTTCCATTGCCGCCTTCAGTCCCGTATCTATCGAACCATGAAGATGGGAGTGCCGGTGGATGTGCGGCAAAACGGCGGGAAGCTGTTCCTTTACGACGGGATCGCGCTGGTCAGCTGGTGGCTGGCTTCTCTGACAGGCAGCTCCGCCGACACTGTCTCCGCCGTGCTGCTGCCGCTTTTGGAAGCGCTGCTGAAAATGCTGATTTTCTTTCTATTAAGCGGCATCTGTATCTACTACATGATCCAATATAGCAAAAAACGGTAGGAGGGGTCCCCCTCCTGCCGTTTTCACCGCTTTTCCAGCCCTGCATATACCCGGGCCGATGTCCGGGCGGCGGCCCAGCCCAGGAACGCTCCCAGCAGCGCCCCGCCCAGTATGTCGCTGGGCCAGTGGACATACAGGTACAGCCGGGAAAAGGCAATCAGGACGGCCACCGCCAGAGCGGGCTTCCACAGGGGGCTTCCGCTCCCCCGCAGGGCGAACACCGCCGCGAAGGACGCCGCCGTGTGGCCGGAGGGAAAGGAGGCGTCCAGCGGCGGCGAAACAAGCAGCTCCACCGCCGGGTTCACGGCAAAGGGCCGGACACGGCCGATGAGGGGCTTCAAAAGCAAATTGCAGCAGACCAGGTCCAGCACCAGGGCCAACGCCACGGTCCACCCCTGGCGGCGGCTGCTTTTCCGCAGCACCAGAACCAACGCCAGCAAGATCCAAATCTCGCCGTGGTTGGCGGTCCAGCTGATGATGGGCAGCACCGCGTCCAGAAAGCCGCAGCGCAGATGTGCCTGTATCCAGTCCAGAATGAACAGCTCCATCGTTTGCATCCCTCGCTTTTTGTTATTATGTCAATCGTTTACCAAGCCCGCATCATTACTATATCATAAACGATTCTTCTTTACCCGGAAACCTTCTCTGCGATTTACACAAAAATTGCCGGTTTTCCGGGAAATGCGGTTGACAGTGTCCGCCGGGAGTGATAGGATGTCTTCAAAATTGAATCGCTGAGATAGAGGCGCGGGGTTCATCAGTACCACTCCGGCAAGGACAGGCAGCCGCCGGAGAGGGAAAGGGAACACCGCCGAAGCGTGGGAACGCGGCCTGGCTGTTCCATGCTGGGCCGGCAGAAAACATCTGCCGGACTGTCACAGAGTTTTTTGTGAAGCGCTATCAATGGCTGTTCGGAATGCCCCCTGCGGGCCCTTTTCCGTATATTCCATGGACCGCTTGACAAAGCGGTCCAATTTTTGTCCCGGCGGTGCGGGACTGTACGCGCCGCGAAAACAAGATTGAGAAAGGTGAACATCATGAAGAAGTTTTTGTCCCTGCTCATGGCCCTGGCCATGACCCTCTCCCTGGCCGCCTGCGGCTCCAAGGAGGAAACGCCCGCCCAAAGCGAGACCCCTGCCGCGTCCGAGACCCGCACCCTGCGGGTGGCGATGGAGTGCGCTTACGCTCCCTATAACTGGACCCAGTCCGATGACTCCAACGGCGCTGTGCCCATCTCCGGCTCCTCTGACTATGCTTACGGCTACGACGTGATGATGGCCAAGTACATCTGCGAGCAGCTGGGCTGGAACCTGGAGATCGTCAAGAGCGACTGGGAGTCCATCATTCCCGCCATCCAGTCCGGCACCGTGGACGCCGGCATCTGCGGCCAATCCATTACCTCCGACCGTCTGGAAATGGTCGATTTCTCCGATCCTTACTATTATGCAACCATCGTCACCGTGGTGGCTGAGGACGGCGCCTATGCCGATGCCGCCTCCGTGGCCGACCTGGCCGGCGGCACCTGCACCAGCCAGCTGAACACCATCTGGTATGACAACTGCCTGCCCCAGATCCCCGACGCCAACATCCTGCCCGGTCAGGAGTCCGCTCCCGCTATGATCGTGGCTCTGACTTCCGGCCGTGTGGATTACATCGTCACCGACCAGCCCACCGGCCTGGCCGCCGTGGCCGCCAACCCCGGTCTGAAGCTGCTGGACTTCACCGGCACCGACGGTGCCTTTGAAGTCTCCGACGAGGATATCAACATCGGTATCTCCGTTCAGAAGGGCAACACCGAGCTGGTGGACGCCATCAACGGCGTGCTGGCCACCCTCACCGAGGAAGATTACACCAGCATGATGAACGAGGCCATCTCCGTTCAGCCCCTCAGCGAGTAAACTTGATTTTGCACCCTCTCACCGCGAAGGACGGCAGAGCCGTCCTTCGCGGTCATCCCATATTTTAAGAAAAGGAGCTGAGCCTCTATGTGGGCATCCGTCCAAGACGCCATCACCCAGCTCGTGGGCACTTCCGTGGGCAGCATGTCTTTCTGGGAGCGTATCCTTTATCTGATTGGAAAGTACGGTCCCTCCTATCTGGAGGGCGCCGGCAACACCCTGCTGATCGCCATTATCTCCACCGCCATCGGCTGCGTGATCGGCCTGGGTGTGGGCATCGTGCAGACCATCCCCGTCTCCAAAAAGGACAATGCCGCAAAGCGTTTCGTGGTGCGGTTCTTCCAGGCCCTCCTGCGGATCTATGTGGAGGTATTCCGCGGCACGCCCATGATGATCCAGGCCGTGTTCATCTATTACGGCGCGGCCCAGATGTTCAACATCTACATGGGCACCATGTCCGCCGCCTTCTTCATCGTCTCCATCAACACCGGCGCCTACATGGCGGAGACCGTCCGGGGCGGTATCCTGTCCGTGGACCCCGGCCAAACCGAGGGTGCCAAGGCCATCGGCATGACCCACGTGCAGACCATGATGTCCGTCATCCTGCCCCAGACCCTGCGAAACATCATGCCCCAGATCGGCAACAACCTGATCATCAACATTAAAGACACCTGCGTGCTGTCCGTCATCAGTGTGGTGGAGTTGTTCTTCGTCCACAAGGGCGTGGCCGGTGCACTGTACACCTACTTCGAGTCCGCCACCATCACCATGGTCATCTACCTGACCATGACCCTGGTCTGCGCCAAGCTGCTGCGCTGGTGGGAAAAGAAGATGGACGGCTCCGACAGCTATGACCTGGCCACCACCGACACCCTGGCCCACACCACCGGCATGTACAACTACCCCGGCCAGGGCAGTCCCTACGATGAGCGAAGCCTGGAACACAAGACGAATGGAGGTGTGGACCATGTCTGAGACCATTCTGCAAATCAATCACCTGTCCAAGTCCTTCGGCAGCCACGAGGTCCTGCGGGACATCGACTTCACCGTGGAAAAAGGCGATGTGACCTCCATCATCGGCGCCTCCGGCTCCGGTAAGAGCACCCTGCTGCGGTGCATCAACCTGCTGGAAACGCCCTCCTCCGGCGAGATCCTGTATCGCGGCACGGAAATCACCGGCCCCAAGGTCAACGCCGCCGCCTACCGCTCCCATGTGGGCATGGTGTTTCAGTCCTTCAACCTGTTCAACAACATGACCGTACTGGAAAACTGCATGGTGGGCCAGATCAAGGTCCTGAAAAAGGGGAAGGAAGAAGCCCGGACCCACGCCATGGAATACCTGCAGAAGGTGGGCATGGCCCCTTACATCAATGCCAAGCCCCGGCAGATCTCCGGCGGCCAGAAGCAGCGGGTGGCCATTGCTCGGGCTCTGGCCATGGACCCGGAGGTGCTGCTGTTCGACGAGCCCACCTCCGCCCTGGACCCGGAAATGGTGGGTGAGGTCCTCTCTGTCATGCGGGCCCTGGCCCAGGAGGGCATGACCATGCTGGTGGTGACCCACGAGATGGCCTTCGCCCGGGACGTGAGCAACCATGTGGTGTACATGAACCAGGGCGTCATCTGCGAGCAGGGCAGCCCCGCCGAGGTCTTCGGCAACCCCCAGCGGCAGGAGACAAAGGACTTCCTGGCCCGTTTCCGCCAGAACTGAAGGCAACCGTATCCATTTTTACAGAAAAGAGCAGCCCGGAACTCCGGGCTGCTCTTTTTGCTTTATTCCGCCGGGCTGGCCATAATAAACAGCATATCGCTGCCGCCTTCGCTCTCAGGGAACGCATCATACATCGTGAAGTTGTACATCAGCCGCTCCGCCGGATAGACGCCGTAGCCGTCCTGATTGTGGTCGGTGGTGTCATAGGGGTCCGCCACCAGGAACACATCGTCGTTTTCCGCCTCCGTGCCCATGGTATCGTAGCCCACGATGACCTGCCAGTGTCCGCCCCAGTCGTTCCAGCAGATCATGACCGGCTTGCCTTCCGCCAGCCAGCCCTGGATATCCTCCATCCAGATGCCGTCCGGTCGGTCATGGGTGGTGACCATATCGAAACCGCCTACGCCGTTGAAAATGTCCATGGCCTGGTCCAGCGTGGTCCCGGGATAGCCCTCCAGTTCCGTGCCGTCCAGAGAATGGCGCAAAGCCGCCAGCGTCTCCTCGTTCCAGCCGTCCAGCTTGCCGTACCACTCCAGCACCATCAGGGCCGAGGTGACGCCGCAGGCCCATTCGCTGGTCTGCTGCTGGGTCTTGAAATTGTGGAGGACCGTCAGCGTGTCCGTGGATTCCAGATTGTAAACGTCCGGATGGGCAAAGTAGGGAGAGTTCTCATGGTCTCCCGTCCGCTCCACGGAATCCGCGCCGTCCTCCGGAGAGAGGTCGGTGGCGTAGGGGATTTTCATCTCATCGCTGAAATTTTCAGCATTTGTGACAGGATCTGTGTTTTCCGTGTTCTCGGCATTGTGAGCCGGTGTGTCATTGGCGCAGGCGGACATCAGTCCAAGCACCAGCAAAATGGTGAGCGCCAGGGTGACTGTTTTTTTCATTGTCGATCTCCTTTTCGGGGGTCCTCCCCCCTGTCCGATTTTCCATGGTCTCATGGAATGATGGTATTATACGGGAGAGCCGTAATGGATGACAATGCATGATTTCTCCTGTTTTTTCCAGCTTGTCCGGCAAAAAATCGTTCAATCTGCAAAAGGTGCTCCTTTCGCGGGGCCGAATCCCGCCAAAAAGGGCTGTCGTCCTGTTTATTTCTCATTCCCCTCTTGTTCTTGTGGTCCCATCGCGCTATAATAACAATATCTTGTGATTTGGAGATGAGCCCATGTACCTTTGCGGACTGCAAAAGTTATCCATGGTGGACTACCCCGGCAAGCTGGCCGCCACGGTGTTTACCGGCGGATGCAACCTGCGGTGCCCCTTCTGCCACAATGCCCTGCTGGTGACGCGCCTGCACGAAACGCCGGAGCTGCCGGAGGCGGAGGTGCTGGCGTTTTTGGAGCGGCGGCGGGAACTTCTGGACGGCGTGGTGCTCTCCGGCGGAGAGCCGCTGCTGCAGCCGGACGCGGCGGTCTTCCTGCGGAAGGTCCGGGACATGGGCTTTGCCGTGAAGCTGGATACCAACGGCTGCTTCCCGGACCGGCTGGCCGCCATTTTGGAAGCGGGGCTGGCGGACTATGTGGCCATGGACATCAAAAACAGCCGGGAAAAATACTCCCAGACCATCGGCATCCCCGGTTTTGACACCGCGCCGGTGGAGGAGAGCGTCCGCCTGCTGGCAAAAAGCGGCGTGGACCACGAGTTCCGCACCACCTTTGTCCGGGAGCTGCACACCGCCGCCGATGTGAAGGCCATGGGCCAGTGGCTCCAGGGAGCGCCCCGGTACTTCCTGCAAAATTTCGCGGATTCCGGAAATTTGATCCAGGAGGGCTGGCACGGCTTCACAGCCTTAGAGCTGCAAGGCTTTGCCGACATTGCCCGTCCTTTTTTCACGCAGGTGGAGCTGCGGGGAATTGACTAAATATTGCGCAGATTCGGCATTCTTTACAAAAAAAGCACAATATATGGTGTTTCTATCTAATTGACTTCTCCCGGATGCATGGTACAATGAAAGTCGTGGGGCGCCACCGGCGCCCATTTCTTTCGAGGCAAAAGTAACAACTTTGATTCTAAATAGAAAGCAGGTCATCATTATGTATCAAGTGGTAAAACGGGACGGGAGCGTCACAGACTTCAACCTGTCCAAAATCAGCGTTGCCATCACAAAGGCCTTCGAGGCCACCCATATGGAGTACAATCCGGACATCATCGACCTGCTGGCACTGAAAGTCACCGCCGACTATCAGAAGAAGATCAAGGACGGGCTCGTCACCGTGGAGGATATCCAGGACAGCGTGGAAAACGTCCTCAGCAAGGCCGGCTATGCCGATGTTGCAAAGGCCTATATTCTGTACCGCAAGCAGCGGGAGAAGGTCCGCAATCTGAAATCCACCGTGCTGGACTACAAGGACCTGGTGGACAACTATTTGCAGATCAGCGATTGGCGGGTGAAGGAGAATTCCACCGTCACCTATTCCGTGGGCGGCCTGATCTTGTCCAACTCCGGCGCCATCACCGCCAACTACTGGCTCAGTGAAATTTACGACCCGGAAATCGCCGCCGCCCACAAAAGCGGCGATATCCACCTCCACGACCTCTCCATGCTCACCGGCTACTGCGCCGGCTGGAGCTTGAAGCAGCTCATCCAGCAGGGCCTCGGCATCCCCGGCAAGATCAACTCCACGCCCGCCAGCCACCTGAGCACCCTGTGCAACCAAATGGTGAACTTCCTGGGCATTATGCAGAACGAGTGGGCCGGCGCCCAGGCCTTCAGCTCCTTTGACACGTATCTGGCTCCCTTTGTCAAGGTGGACAACCTTTCCCAGAAAGAGGTCAAGCAGTGCATCCAGTCCTTCGTGTTCGGCGTGAACACCCCCTCCCGCTGGGGCACGCAGGCGCCCTTCTCCAACATCACCCTGGACTGGACCGTGCCCAAGGACCTGGAAAACCTGCCGGCCATCGTGGGCGGCAAGGAGCAGGATTTCACCTACGGCGACTGCAAAAAGGAAATGGACATGGTGAACAAGGCGTTCATTGAGATCATGACCGAGGGCGACGCCGACGGCCGGGGCTTCCAGTATCCCATCCCCACCTACTCCATCACCAAGGATTTCGACTGGAGCGACACGGAGAACAACCGCCTCCTGTTTGAGATGACCGCCAAATACGGCACTCCTTATTTCTCCAACTACATCAACTCCGACATGGAGCCCTCCGATGTGCGCTCCATGTGCTGCCGGCTGCGGCTGGACCTGCGGGAGCTGCGGAAGAAGTCCGGCGGCTACTTCGGCTCCGGCGAATCCACCGGCTCCGTGGGTGTGGTCACCATCAACCTGCCCCGCATCGCGTATCTCTCCCAGACGCCGGAGGAGTTTTATGAGCGGCTGGACCACATTATGGACATTGCCGCCCGCAGCCTCAAGACCAAGCGCACCGTCATCACCCGCCTCATGGACGCGGGACTGTATCCTTATACCAAATATTATCTGGGCACCTTTGACAACCACTTCTCCACCATCGGCCTCATCGGCATGAACGAAGTGGGCCTCAACGCCAAGTGGCTGCGCAAGGACCTGACCCACCCGGAGACCCAGGCCTTCGCCAAGGACGTTCTGAACCACATGCGGGAGCGCCTTTCCGACTATCAGGAGCAATACGGCGACCTGTACAACCTGGAGGCCACCCCCGCTGAGTCCACCACCTACCGCCTGGCCAAGCACGACGTGGAGAAGTACCCCGACATCATCACCGCCGCCAAGCACCCCGGCGACACGCCGTATTACACCAACTCCTCCCACCTGCCCGTGGGCTACACGGAGGATATTTTCGAGGCCCTGTCCATCCAGGACGAGCTCCAGACCCTGTATACCTCCGGCACCGTGTTCCACGCCTTTTTGGGCGAGAAGCTGCCGGACTGGAAGGCGGCCGCCGACCTGGTGCGCAAGATCGCGGAGAACTTCAAGCTGCCCTACTACACCATGTCTCCCACCTACTCCATCTGCCAGGACCACGGCTACATCTCCGGCGAGCACGCCACCTGCCCCACCTGCGGCAAGCCCTGCGAGGTGTGGAGCCGCATCACCGGCTATTACCGTCCCGTCCAGAACTGGAACGATGGCAAGGTCCAGGAGTACAAGGACCGCCGGGAATATGAAGTGGAAAACTCCCGGCTGGAGGGCCGCCGCCTCTGCGACCGGGCACAGACCGCCGCTGACACCGGCGACGCCAGCGTGACCGGCAGCGGTGCCGCCCAGGAGGACGGGCTGTTCCTGTTCACCACCAAAACCTGTCCCAACTGCAAGATTGCAAAGCACGAGCTGGAAAAGGCGGGATTGGCCTATACCACCATGGATGTCAGCGAGCATCTGGACCTGGTGAGCCAGTATGGCATTCAGCAGGCTCCCACTCTCATCGTCCGCCGCGGCGGCCAGGTGGAAAAGCTGGTGAATGCTTCCGTCATCAAGAAATACGCATCCACGGTTCATTAACAACTGAAAAGGAGGGACCCGGTCCCTCCTTTTTCAATGTAAGGAGATGTACGATCATGCAAATCGCGTTTTTCGGTCTGGGCAACATGGGCTTTCCCATTGCCGCCAATCTGCTGAAGGCCGGCCACAGCGTCACCACCGCCGTCCACCGGGACCCCTCCTCCGCCCTGCGGCTCCAGGAGCTGGGCGGAAGCATCGCCGCCTCTCCGGCGGAGGCCCTGCGCGGCGCGGAGCTGGTCTTCACCATCGTTCCCAATGACAACGCCCTGTTGGGCCTGTTTAACGAGGCCTTTTTGTCCGCCCTGCCCGCCGGCAGCGTGGTGGTGGAGATGACCTCCGCCTCCGCGGCGGCCGCGGAGAAAGCCGCCGCCCTCTGTGCCGCCCACGGCGTTTCCCTGCTGGACGCGCCGGTGTCCGGCGGCGTCAAGGGCGCCGCCAGCGGCACCATGTCCATGCTGTGCGCCGGGGACCGGGCGATATTCGACCGGGTGGCGCCGGTGCTGGGGGACATTGCCGGGAAGCTGTGCTATGTGGGAGAAAAGCCCGGCCAGGGCAAGATCATCAAGTCTTTGAATAACCTTCTGAGCGCCATCAACAAAACCGCCGTGGGCGAAGCCTGGCGGATGGCGGAGGCCCACGGCGTGGACCCGGATGCGTTTTTTGACGCCGTGTCCGCCTCCAGCGGCGATTCCGCCGCCCTGCGGGCCTCCTTCCCCAAGATCCGCTCCGGGGATTACGCCCCCGGCTTCACCGTGGCCCTGATGCGGAAGGACCTGGAGCTGGCCATGTCGCTGGCAGACGGTATGACATTGCCTCTGGGCGAAGCCGTGCTGGACTACTACCGCCGTGCCCGGGAATTTGACAGCGAGGACAGCACCGCCGTGGCCAAGGTCCGCTATCCCGACCGGACATAAGGGTGCTGTGATGGAGCATTTTGACATTGTCATCGTGGGCGGCGGTCCTGCCGGCCTTACCGCCGCCATCTACGCCCGGCGGGCGGGGAAGTCCGTGCTGCTTTTGGAAAAGGAGGGCTTTGGCGGGCAGATTGCCTCCTCTCCCCGGGTGGAGAATTTTCCGGGCCTCCTGTCCGTCTCCGGCGCGGAGCTGTCGGACCGGCTGTATACCCAGGCGGAAGCCCTGGGAGCCCGGCTGGAGCTGGAGGAGGTCCTGGAGGTCCGGGACGGTCCCTGCAAGACGGTACTCACGGACTACGGTACCTACACCTGCTCCGCCCTCATTTTGGCCACCGGCATGAAGCACCGCACCCTGGGGCTTCCCGGCGAGGACGCCATGGCGGGCATTTCCTTTTGTGCCGTGTGTGACGGTTCCTTTTATCAAGGAAAAGATGTGGCGGTATGCGGCGGCGGCAACACCGCTTTACAGGACGCGTTGTTCCTGGCAGACCTGTGCCGCCAGGTGACTGTCATCCACCGCCGGAGCACCTTCCGGGGGGACCCCGTTTTGGTGCAGGCCCTTCAAAAGCGTACCAACGTGTCCTTTGCCATGGACACCGTTGTAACAGCACTTCTGGGCGGCGACGCTCTGACCGGACTGTCCCTGCGAAACGTGGTGACCGGTGCGGAGACCTCCCTGGCGGTCTCGGGACTGTTTGAGGCCGTGGGACAGCTGCCGGAGACATCCCTATCCGCCGCCCTGACACCGGTGGACGCAGGCGGCTTCATTCCCTGCAGCGAGGACTGTGTCACCTCCGCCGCCGGCGTGTTCGCCGCCGGTGACTGCCGGGCCAAAGAGGTCCGGCAATTGACCACCGCCTGCGCCGACGGCGCCGTGGCCGCCCTGGCAGCCTGCAATTACTGCAAATGCATATAAAAAGAAGACCTTCTGCTTTCGCAGAAGGTCTTCTTTTTTACGTCACAGGTTGATGCCCACGGTCCGCAGCATTTGCTGCACCTGTCGGGCGGTGTCGTCGGCGCCGTCCCGGCTGGCCACGATGAGGTCGGCGTACTTGGCATACAGGGGCTCCCGCTGCTCATAAATCTGGCGGATGGTCATGCCCGCCGGAGCGGCGATGCCCCGGTCAATAAGGTCCGCCGGCATCCGCTCCATGATCTGGCTGAGGGGCGTTTCCAGCCAGACGATGACGCCGTTTTCCTTCAAATGCTCCATGGCGTCCTCATAGAGGACCATGCTGCCCCCGGTGGACACCACCGTGTCCGCCCGGTCCAGCTCCACGCCGACCTTTTCTTCGATCTTGAAAAATTCCTCCAGACCATCCTCCCGCAGAATTTCCGGCAGGGTCTTGCCCGTGGCCTCCACGATCAGGTCATCCATATCCACAAAGGTGTAGTCCAGCCGCTGCGCCAGGGCGCGGCCCACCACGCTTTTGCCCGTGCCGGGCATTCCGATCAGTACGATGTTCTTCATAGCTTCATTCCAATCCGTTTACAATATTATCCGGCTTATGGCCGTCGGCGATCCGCTCCGCGTTCCGCCACATGTGCAGGTGGCTGCGGCGGAAGCTGGCCTCCGTAATGCCGCCCAGATGGGGCGCCAGCACTACCCGGTCGCAGGCGGGGGCCGGCATGGTCACCAGGGGGTTGTCCGCTGTCACCGGCTCCGGTGCCAGGGTATCCAGGCCGGCACCGGCCAGCTTCCCCTCCATCAGGGCCTGCCGCAGGGCCAGATTGTCCACCAGCTCGCCCCGGGCGGTGTTCACCAGGTATGCCGTGGGCTTCATCCGGGCCAGGAACACCTCGTCCACCATGTTCCGGGTCTCCTCCGTCACGGCACAGTGGAGGCTGATGATATCACAGGAGGCCGCCAGCTCCTCCAGGGTCGTATAGGTGACGCCGCAGCGCTCCTCTTCCTCCCGGTCCCGCCGGTGCTTCGTATAGTAGTAGATCTCGCAGCCAAAGGGCGCCAGCCGCTCCGCCGTGGCCCTGGCGATGTCACCGAAGCCCACCAGGCCCACCCGGCAGTCCGACAGCTCCCGGATGCCCTCAGTCATGCTGCGCTCCTTCACCTCCATCTGCCGCCCCTCCCGGACGGCCCTGTCGCCGGGAATTTCCCGGCGCAGGAGCATGAGCATCAGCATGATGGCCTGCTCCGCCACGGCACCGGCGTTACAGCCCTTGTTGTTGCAGACGTATATCCCCCGCGCTCTGGCAGCCGCCAAGTCGATTTTGTCATAGGCCACGCCTTCGGAGTGGACCAGCTTCAGCTTGGGCATTCCGTCGATCAACTCCGCCGGCACCGGTGTGATGGCGTCCACGAACAGGATGTCCGCGTCCGCGTCACGGGCAAGGAGCCGCTCCGCCGGCGTGTCCTTGTCCCAAAACACCAGCTCCTGCTGGCGGATAAAGGGCATCTGCGGCAGGTATTTTTCATACCTCTCCTGGGCGCCCAAAATCAGAATCTTCATTTGTCATCGCTTCCTTGGCACAGTGTTAATAACGGTATTATAACAGGATGCGGACAAATGTCCACGGTCAAATCACATGAAAAAGGGCATGATTCCGGTGCTTTGGCTGTCATCGGTGGCCTCCACAAGGGTCTTCGCGAAATCCGCCGCGCAAACTGTCGAATTTGTCAATTGCGTGGCCCATGCAAATTCGATACAATAGGTACGACCTTTCAATGGTAGTACCATTTTGACATTGTGATGAGGTGAATCGTATGAGCACTCAGCCCACCCAGTCCAAAACCATTCGTGCCCAGCTCCTCTCCGACATGAAGGACGGCGCCTACGCGGACTGCGAGCGTCTCCCCCGGGAAAGCGTCCTGGCGGAGAAGCTGGGCATCAGCCGCACGCAGCTGCGGGACATTCTGGCCTCCCTGGAGCGGGAGGGCTTCATTACCCGCCGCCACGGCGTAGGCACCATCATCAACCGCCACGTGCTGAATGTCCAGACCCGCATGGACATCGAGGAAGAATTTTTGGACATGATCCGCGAAAGCGGCTTCGAGCCGGCCGTGGCCTATGTCCGCGTGACTGAGAGCACCGCTGACGAGGCCATTGCCTCCCGGCTGCGCATTGAGGAGGGCACTCCCATCATCCGGGTGTCCCGCCTGTGCACCGCCGACGGCCGCCCGGCCATTTACTGCGAAGATGTGATGGAAAAGGCCCTGGCCAAGGGAAACTACACCCTCAAGGACCTGAAGCTCCCCATTTTCCATTTCCTCCAGCAGTTCTGCGGCATCAACCCCTATTTGGACCTGACGGACCTGCGCCCCGCCGCGGCGGACGCCGCTCTGGCGGAGATTTTCCAGGTCCCTGTGGGCACGCCTCTGCTGAACATGGACGAGGTGGACTTCGACATTGACGGCAACCCCGTCTTCTGCTCCAACGAGTATTTTGCGGACGGCATTTTCCGCCTCACCGTCATGCGGAAAAAGCTCTGATGAAGGATTTACGGAGAAAAGGAGAACAAAGCAATGAAAAAAGTCGCTGTTATCATGGGTTCCGATTCCGACTGGCCCGTGGTCAAGGGGGCCTGCGCCCAGCTGGAGACCTTCGGCATCCCCTATGAGGCCCACATTCTCAGCGCCCACCGCACCCCTGCCGCCGCAGCGGAGTTCGCCAAAAATGCCCGCAAAAACGACTTCGGCGTGTTGATCTGCGCCGCCGGCATGGCGGCCCACCTGGCCGGCGCTTTCGCCGGAAACTCCACCCTCCCCGTCATCGGCATCCCCATGAAGGGCGGCGCCATGGACGGGCTGGACGCGCTGCTGGCCACGGTACAGATGCCCAGCGGCATTCCCGTGGCCACCGTGGCCATCAACGGCGCCAAAAATGCCGCTGTCCTGGCGGCACAGATCCTGGCCGTCAGCGATGAGGCCCTGGCCGCCAAGCTGGACCAGGCCCGGGAGGACATGGCAAAGCAGATCGCGGATAAGGAAGCCAAGCTCCAGGGAGAGCTGAACAAGTGAGTTCCGATTTCCGGTTTTCCGGGAACAGACAGACAACATACATTTTAATTTGACATAGGAGGACAAACACCATGCAGAAGTTAGCGCAGATTTATGAGGGCAAGGCCAAGAAGGTCTACGCCACCGACGACCCCAACCTGGTCATTGTGGACTACAAGGACGACGCCACCGCCCTGGACGGCCTGAAGAAGGGCACCATCGTGGGCAAGGGCGTCATCAACAACCAGATGACCAACCGCCTGATGGCGAAGATGGAAAAGGCCGGCATCCCCACCCACTTCGTGCAGGAACTGAGCGAGCGGGAGACTTTGGTGAAGAAGGTCTCCATCGTGCCTCTGGAGGTCATCATCCGCAACATTTCCGCCGGTCACTTCGCCTCCCGCTACGGTGTGGAGGAGGGCATCGTGTTTGAGCAGCCCACCATTGAGTTCTCCTATAAAAACGACGACCTCCACGACCCCCTGCTGAATGAGTATCACGCCCTGGCCCTGAAGCTGGCTACCCGGGAGGAGATTGACCTCATCAAGAAGTATTCCTTCGCCGTCAACGATGTGCTCAAGGCCTTCTGGGCGGAGTGCGGCGTCACCCTGGTGGACTTCAAGCTGGAGTTCGGCAAGACTCCCGACGGCACCATCGTGCTGGCCGACGAGATCAGCCCCGACACCTGCCGCCTGTGGGATTCCAAGACCCATGAGAAGCTGGACAAGGACCGTTTCCGCCGGGACATGGGCGGCGTGGAAGACGCCTACGCCGAGATCATGAAGAGACTGCTGGCCCATGATGCAGACTGATCTGACCGCGCTCACCGAGCGCCACATCCACGAAGAATGCGGTGTCTTCGGCATTTATTCCAAAACCACCGCCGATGTCGCGTCCATGGCCTATTACGCCCTGTATTCCTTACAGCACCGGGGACAGGAGAGCGCCGGCATCGTGGTGAACGATGATGGCCTGTTCACCTCCTGGCGGGACGTGGGCCTTGTCAGCGAGGTGTTCCCTACGGAGCGGCTCAAGTCCCTGGGCACTGGCAACATCGCCGTGGGCCATGTACGCTATGGCACCACCGGCTCTGACAACAAGCGCAACGTCCAGCCCATCCTGGTGAACCATTACAAGGGCCGTATGGCCCTTGCCCACAACGGCAACCTCACCAACTCCCACGAGCTGCGCCAGGAGCTGGAGAGCAAGGGCTCCATCTTCCACACCACCACAGATTCGGAGGTCATCTCCTACATCATTGTTCAGGAGCGGCTCCGCGCTCCCTCCATTGAGGCCGCCGTTTCCGCCGCCATGGACAAAATCGTTGGCGCTTACTCTCTGGTCATCTCCTCTCCCTCCAAGCTCATTGCCGTCCGGGACCCCCACGGCTTCCGCCCCCTGTGCATGGGCAAGCTGAAGGATGGCTCCACCGTGTTCGCCTCCGAGTCCTGTGCCCTGGACGCCATCGGCGCCCAGTTCGAGCGGGATATCCTGCCCGGCGAGATTGTGGTGGTGGACAAGAACGGCGTCAAGTCCGACACCAGCCACTGCGGCAAAGCCCCCAAGAAGCTGTGTGTGTTTGAGTTCATCTACTTTGCCCGTCCCGATTCCGTCATTGACGGCTCCAGCGTCCACATCGCCCGCCAGCGGGCCGGCGCTTTCCTGGCTCTGGAGCATCCGGTCCAGGCGGACATCGTCATCGGTGTGCCCGACTCCGGCCTGGACGCCGCTTTGGGCTATTCCCGCCAGTCCGGCATTCCCTACGGCATGGGCTTCATCAAAAACAAGTACATCGGCCGTACTTTCATCTCTCCCACCCAGGCCATGCGGGAAAACGAGGTCAACATCAAGCTCAACCCCATCCGCTCCGTGGTGGAGGGCAAGCGGGTAGTCCTCATTGATGACTCCATCGTCCGGGGCACCACCTGCCGCCGGACCATCGACCTGCTGCGCAGGGCCGGCGCCCGGGAGATCCATATGCGGGTCAGCGCGCCGCCCTTTGTCTCCGAGTGCTATTACGGCACGGATATCGACGACAAGAACAAGCTCATTGCCAACCACCACACCGTGGAGGAGATCGCCGAGATCATCGGCGTGGACTCTCTGGGCTATCTCAGCCTGGACGATGTGGTGAAGCTGGCGGACAACACCGAATGCGGCTTCTGCACCGCGTGCTTCGGCGGCGGCTATCCCACTCCCATCCCCCAGGACGGCGGCAAGGACCGCTTTGAGTGCAAGATCAGTGAAAGGACGAAAGCGTAATGCGTAGTTTTTCTGACAGCTATCGTGAGGCCGGCGTCAACATCGAGGCCGGCTATGAGGGCGTAAAGCTCATGAAAAAGCATGTGGAGCGCACCCTGATCCCCGGCGTCGTGTCCGATATCGGCGGCTTCGGCGGCCTGTTCGCCCCCGACCTGAGCGGCATGGCCGAGCCCGTTCTGGTCTCCGGCACCGACGGCGTGGGCACCAAGCTCCGCATCGCCCAGCTGCTGGACAAGCACGACACCGTGGGCATCGACTGCGTGGCCATGTGCGTCAACGACATCATCTGCTGCGGTGCCAAGCCCATCTTCTTCCTGGACTACATCGCCATCGGCAAAAACGAGCCGGAAAAGGTGGCCTCCATCGTCTCCGGCGTGGCGGAGGGCTGCGTCCAGTCCGGCTGTGCCCTCATCGGCGGCGAGACCGCCGAGCACCCCGGCATGATGGCCGCCGACGACTACGACCTGGCCGGCTTCTCCGTAGGGTTGGTGGACAAGGCCAAGGTGGTGGACCACTCCGCCATGAAGGCCGGCGATGTCATCATCGCCCTGCCCTCCTCCGGCATCCACTCCAACGGTTATTCCCTGGTGCGGAAAGTATTCAACGTGGAGCACGCCAATTTGAACATGTACTCCGACGAACTGGGCCGCACCCTGGGCGAAGCGCTGCTGGAGCCCACCCGCATCTATGTCAAGCCTGTCCTGCGCTGCATGGAATCCGCCGCCGTCCGCGGCGTCAGCCACATCACCGGCGGCGGCTTCTTCGAGAACATTCCCCGCTGCCTGCCTGATGGCCTCACCGCCAAGATCGACAAGGCCGCCATTCAGACGCCCCCCATCTTCCACATGCTCCAGCGCATGGGCGGCATTTCCGAGCACGATATGTTCAACACCTACAACATGGGTGTGGGCATGACCGTCATCGTTCCCAAGGAGGATGCTGACCAGGCCGTGGCCGCCCTGGACTGCGGAGCCTACGTTATCGGCGAGATCGTGGAAAGCGACGAGCGGGTGACCCTATGCTGAAAAAAGCCAATATCGCCGTGCTGGTCTCCGGCGGCGGCACCAACCTGGAAGCCCTGCTGAGGGCCCAGGAGGAGGGCCGCATCCCCCACGGGCAGATCGTTCTGGTCTGCGCCAGCAACGAAACGGCATACGCGCTGACCCGGGCCGCCAACCATGGCGTGCCCGGTGTCGCCATCCCCAGAAAGCAGATGAGCCAGGAGACCTTTGAGGCCACCCTTTCCTTGAAACTGGCGGAATACAAAATCGACGTCATCATCCTGGCGGGCTTCCTCTCCATTTTGTCCGAGAACTTTGTCCGCCAGTGGCCGGATCGCATCCTCAATGTGCACCCCTCCCTCATCCCCTCCTTCTGCGGCAAGGGCATGTATGGCCTGAAGGTCCACGAGGCAGCCTTGGCCAAGGGTGTGAAGGTCACCGGCGCCACGGTGCATCTGGTGAACGAGATTCCCGACGGCGGCCGCATCCTGCTGCAAAAGGCCGTGGACATTCTCCCCGGCGACACGGCGGAAACACTTCAGCGCCGGGTCATGGAGCAGGCGGAATGGGTGCTGCTGCCCCAGGCCGCCGAAATGTTATGTAAACAAATTTCAGAAAGCTGAGGAGCGTTTTCATGAACGAACTGGAACTGAAATATGGCTGCAACCCCAATCAAAAGCCCTCCCGCATCTTTATGAAGGACGGCTCTGACCTGCCCATCACCGTGCTGAACGGCAAGCCCGGCTACATCAACTTCCTGGACGCCTTTAACTCCTGGCAGCTGGTGCGAGAGCTGAAGGCCGCCACCGGCCTGCCCTCCGCCGCCTCCTTCAAGCATGTCTCCCCCGCCGGCGCCGCCGTGGGCCTGCCCTTGAGCGACGTGGATAAGAAAATCTACTTTGTGGAGGACGGTGCCGAGCTCTCCCCCATCGCCTGCGCCTATATCCGGGCCCGGGGCGCTGACCGCCTGTGCTCCTACGGCGACTGGGCGGCCCTCAGCGATGTGTGCGACGCCGCCACTGCCAACTACCTGAAAGCCGAGGTATCCGACGGCGTCATCGCCCCCGGCTACACCGACGAGGCCCTGGAAATTCTGAAAACCAAGAAGAAGGGCAACTACAACGTGGTCCAGATCGACCCCGATTACGTGCCCGCTCCCCAGGAGTACAAGGATGTGTTCGGCATCACCTTCCAGCAGGGCCGCAACAACTTCAAGATCGATGAAGAACTGCTGGGCAACATCGTCACGGAAAACCACGACCTGCCCCAGCAGGCGAAGATCGACATGATCGTCTCCCTCATCACGTTGAAATACACCCAGTCCAACTCCGTGTGCTACGTAAAGGACGGCCAGGCCATCGGCGTGGGCGCCGGCCAGCAGAGCCGCATCCACTGCACGCGCCTGGCGGGCCAGAAGGCGGACAACTGGTATCTGCGCCAGCATCCCAAGGTCCTGGGCCTGCAGTTCGTGGATAACATCCGCCGCCCCGACCGGGACAACGCCATCGACATCTACACCTCCGATGAGTATGAAGACATTCTGGCCGACGGCGTGTGGCAGAACACCTTCAAGGTGCGCCCCGAGGTCCTGACCGCCGAGGAGAAAAAAGCCTGGATCGCCACCCAGTCCGGCGTGACCGTGGGCAGCGACGCTTTCTTCCCCTTCGGCGACAATGTGGAGCGTGCCCGCAAGTCCGGCGTGCAGTACATTGCCGAGCCCGGCGGCTCCATCCGGGATGACCATGTCATCGCCACCGCCAACAAGTACGGCATCACCATGTGCTTCACCGGCATGCGTCTTTTCCATCATTAAAGAACGGAGGCTGCTTCATGAATCTTCTGGTCGTCGGCGGCGGTGGCCGCGAGCACGCCATTATCAAAAAATTGAAAGAAAATCCCAGTGTGGAGACCATCTACGCTCTCCCAGGCAACGGCGGCATCGCCCAGGACGCTGTGTGCGTCCCGGAGATCGGGGCCAAAGATATTCCCGCCATCGTGGATTTTGCCAAGTCCCACGATATCGGCTTTGCCGTGGTGGCGCCGGATGACCCCCTGGCCCTGGGCTGCGTGGACCGGCTCCACGAAGCCGGCATCCCCTGCTTCGGACCTGACGCCAAAGCCGCCCGCATCGAGGCCAGCAAGGTCTTTTCCAAGAACCTGATGAAAAAGTACGGCATTCCCACCGCCGCCTACGAGGTGTTCGATGACCCCGCCAAGGCGCTGGAATACCTGCGGGGCGCCTCCTTCCCCATCGTCATCAAGGCCGACGGCCTGGCCCTGGGCAAGGGCGTGCTCATCCCCCAGAATCTGGAAGAAGCGGAGGCCGCCGTCAAGACCATCATGGAGGACAAAGCCTTCGGCGACTCCGGCAACGAGATCGTCATTGAGGAGTTCCTCACCGGTCCGGAGGTCAGCGTGCTGGCCTTCACCGACGGCACCGCCATCGCCCCCATGGTGTCCTCCATGGACCACAAGCGTGCCGGGGACAACGACACCGGCCTCAATACCGGCGGCATGGGCACCGTGGCGCCTAATCCCTACTACACCGCCGAGGTGGCCCAGGTGTGCATGGATACCATTTTCCTGCCCACCCTGGCCGCCATGCGGGCGGAGGGCTGCCCCTTCAAGGGCTGTTTGTACTTTGGCCTCATGATCACCCCCAACGGACCCAAGGTCATCGAGTACAACTGCCGCTTCGGCGACCCGGAAACCCAGGTGGTGCTGCCCCTGCTGAAAACAGACCTGTTAACGGTCATGCAGGCAGTGGAAAACGAGACGCTGGCGGACCTGGATGTGGAGTGGCACAGCGGCGCCGCCGCCTGCGTCATTCTGGCCTCCGGCGGCTATCCCAGCCACTACGAAAAGGGCAAGGTCATGACCTTCCCCGAGAGCCTGCCCGCCAACGTTACCATTTATCACGCCGGTGACAAGCTGGCGGAGGACGGCCGGTTGGTCACCAGCGGCGGCCGGGTCCTGGGCGTCACCGCCACGGCCCCCACGCTGCAAAAGGCACTGGAAGACGCCTACGCCGCCGCGGAGACGGTGACGTTTGACGGCAAATATATGCGCCATGACATCGGCCGGCGGGCGCTGGCCGCAATGGAGGGATAAGCACATGGTACGACGCATTTATGTGGAAAAGAAGCCGGCTCTCCGGCAGGAGGCCGCCGGCCTTTTGAATGAGCTGCGGTCCCTGCTGGGCATTTCTTCCCTGACGGGGCTGCGGCTGCTGAACCGCTATGACGTGGAGGGCCTGGATGAGGAGACCTTCCAGCGGGCTGTGCAGACGGTGTTTTCCGAGCCCCAGGTGGATGACGCCACCGCCGCCCTGCCCGCCGAGGATGACATCGCCTTTGCTGTGGAGTATCTCCCCGGCCAGTTCGATCAGCGGGCGGACTCCGCCAGCCAATGCATCCAGCTGATGACCCAGGGAGACCGCCCCGCGGTCCGCACCGCCAAGGTCTATCTGCTCTCCGGCGACCTGACCCCCACCGATGTGGACAAGATCAAGCACTACGTCATCAACCCCGTGGAGGCCCGGGAGGCAGGCCTGGAAACGGTGGACACCCTGCAGATGGAGTACGCCGTTCCCACCTCCGTGGAGACTGTGGAGGGTTTCATTTCCATGGATGAAACAGGCCTTTCCGCCCTGCTGGACAAGCTGGGCCTGGCCATGGACCTGGATGACCTGAAGTTCCTCCAGGCCCACTTCCGGGACGACGAGCACCGGAACCCCACCATCACCGAGATCCGCGTGGTGGACACCTACTGGTCTGACCACTGCCGCCACACCACCTTCTCCACCCACATCGACTCCGTGGAGATCCTGGACGAGGAGACCAAGGCTGCCTACGAGCGGTATCTGGCCGCCCGTGTGGAGGTCTACGGCAAGGAAAAGGCCGCCCTCCGGCCCCAGACGTTGATGGACATGGCCACCATCGGCGCCAAGGCCCTGAAAAAGCGGGGCCTGCTCCAGAACCTGGACCAGAGCGAGGAGATCAACGCCTGCTCCATCCACGTCACCGCCACGGTGGACGGCGAGGAGCAGGACTGGCTGCTGATGTTCAAGAACGAGACCCACAACCACCCCACGGAGATCGAACCCTTCGGCGGCGCCGCCACCTGCATCGGCGGCTGCATCCGGGACCCCCTATCCGGCCGCGCCTATGTGTACCAGGCCATGCGCGTCACCGGCTGCGGCGACCCCCGCACGCCCGTGGCGGACACGATTCCCGGCAAGCTGCCCCAGCGGAAGCTGGCCCAGACGGCCGCCGCCGGTTACTCCTCCTACGGCAACCAGATCGGCCTTGCCACCGGCCAGGTCAGCGAGGTCTATCATCCCGGCTATGTCGCCAAGCACCTGGAAGTGGGCGCCGTGGTGGGCGCCGCCCCGGCGGAGAACGTGGTGCGGGAGCGCCCCGCCCCCGGCGACGTGGTCATCCTGCTGGGCGGCCGCACCGGACGGGACGGCATTGGCGGCGCCACCGGCTCCTCCAAGAGCCATAACCGCAAGTCCCTGACCACCATGGCCTCCGAGGTCCAGAAGGGCAACGCCCCCGAGGAGCGGAAGATCCAGCGGCTGTTCCGGAACGGCAAGGTCACCCGCCTCATCAAGCGCTGCAACGATTTCGGCGCCGGCGGCGTGTCTGTCGCCATCGGCGAGCTGGCCGACGGCCTGGAGATCGACCTGGACAAGGTCCGCAAGAAGTATGAGGGCCTGGACGGCACGGAGCTGGCCATCTCAGAATCCCAGGAACGCATGGCTGTGGTGGTGGCCGCGGAAAATGCCGCCGCCTTCATCGCCGCCGCGGAACAGGAAAACCTGGAGGCCTATCAGGTGGCCGTGGTCACCGAAAGCCCCCGCATGGTCATGAAGTGGAACGGCGTCACCATTGTGGACCTGAGCCGTGCCTTCCTGGACACCAACGGCGCTGACAAGCACACTACCGTGTCTGTGGAGCGGAAGGACCGCTCCGCCCTGGGCAAGAGCGGCGTCACCTCCCTGCGGGAGACGGCGTCCAGCCTGAAATGCGCCTCCCGCCGGGGCCTTTCCGAGCGCTTCGACTCCACCATCGGCGCCGGCTCCGTGCTCATGCCCTTCGGCGGAAAGACACAGCGCACGCCCGCCCAGGCCATGGCCGCCCTGCTGCCGGTGCTGCCGGGCCAGGAGACGGAGGACTGCTCCGTTATGGCCTGGGGCTTTGACCCGGAGCAGATGTGCGTGGACCCCTATGTGGGTGCCTACCGCTCCGTCATCACCTCCGTTGCCAAGTTGGTGGCCGCCGGCTGCGACTACCACACCGCTTATCTCACCTTCCAGGAATACTTTGAAAAGCTCCGGGAGGAGCCTGACCGCTGGGGCAAGCCCTTCGCCGCCCTGCTGGGCGCCCTGGACGCCCAGCTGGACCTGGGCGTGGCCGCCATCGGCGGCAAGGACTCCATGTCCGGCTCCTTCCTGGACATGGATGTGCCCCCCACTCTCATCTCCTTCGCCATCGCCCCTTCCAAGGCCGGAAAGGTGCTGTCCCCCGAGTTCAAGGCGGCAGGCCATGGCGTGTACGTCTTCCTGTGTGACGGCACCGCCGACGGCCAGCAGGCCGTGTGGGAAGCCTTCCACGCTCTCAGCGAGGCCGGAAAGGTGTGCGCCGCCTGGGCCGTGGACAACAACCTGGCGGAGGCCGTCCTGAATATGTCCTTCGGCAACAACATCGGCTTTGCCGCCGACCGCGTGGGCGACATCTGGTATTCCAGCGCCATGCCCGGCGCCATTGTGGCGGAGCTGACGGAGGAGATCTCCAGTGAATACGCCGTCCGCCTGGGCATCACCACCCAGGAGCCTACCGTGGCCATCGGCGATGACCGGGCCTCCATCGCAGAGCTGTTGGCAATCAATGAGGGCGTGCTGGAGGATGTGTATCCCAACCGCACCGCCACAGTGTCCGAGTCCGTCCCCGTGCTGGAGGCGCCCGCCTTTACCCGCGCCGCACCCAAGGTGGGCGTGGCAAAGCCCAAGGTCCTCATTCCCGTGTTCCCCGGCACCAACTGCGAGTACGACAGCGCCCGGGCCGTGCTGCGGGCGGGCCTCACGCCGGAGATCCTGGTGGTAAACAACCAGTCCGCCCAGGGCGTGGCCGATTCCGCCGCCCGCTTTGCGGAGGCCGCCCGCCAGAGCCAGATCATCTTCATCCCCGGCGGCTTCTCCGGCGGCGACGAGCCGGACGGCTCCGGCAAGTTCATCACGGCCTTCTTCCGCAACCCGGCTGTCAAGGACGCCACGCATGAGCTGCTGAACAGCCGGGACGGCTTGATGCTGGGCATCTGCAACGGCTTCCAGGCCCTCATCAAGCTGGGTCTGGTGCCCTACGGCGAGATCACCGACACCGACGATACCTGCCCCACTCTGAGCTACAATGTCATCGGCCGCCACCAGTCCAAGATCGTCCGCACCCGGGTGGCCGCCAACCGCTCCCCGTGGCTGGCGAAGATGCAGGTGGGCGACATCGTGAACGTCCCCATCTCCCACGGCGAGGGCCGCTTCCTCTGCCAGGAGGAGCTGCTGCGCAAGCTGGCGGAAAACGGCCAGATCGCCACCCAGTATGTGGACCTGAACGGCGCTCCCTCCATGGATGTGGACTTCAACCCCAACGGCTCCGCCTGGGCCATTGAGGGCATCACCTCTCCCGATGGCCGCATCCTCGGTAAGATGGGCCACGCCGAGCGGGTGGGCCCCGGCCTGTACCGCAATGTCCCCGGTGACTACGACCTGCACCTGTTTGAGGCCGCCAAGGATTATTTTGCGATTTAAGTTGCTTTTCCGCATATTTGTGGTAACATAGTAAAAATACTTTTCAGAATACTTTGAAATGAGGTGGCCCCAATGGCGTATTTTTTCAAGGAACCTTCTCATACCTTCAGTGAATATCTGCTGGTTCCCGGTTACTCCTCCTCCGAGTGCATCCCCGCCAACGTCTCTCTCAAGACCCCGGTGGTGAAGTTCAAAAAGGGCGAGGAGTGCCCCCTGACTATGAACGTTCCCATGGTCTCCGCCGTCATGCAGTCCGTTTCCGGCGAGAAAATGGGCATCGCTCTGGCCAAGGAGGGCGGCATCGCTTTCATCTATGTCTCCCAGCCCATCGACCAGCAGGCTGAAATGGTCCGCAAGGTCAAAAACTACAAGGCCGGCTTCGTATTCAGCGACTCCAACCTGCGCCTGGGCGACACCCTGGCGGACGTGTTGGCTTTGAAGGAGCGCACCGGCCACTCCACCATGGCCGTCACCGATGACGGCACCGGTACCGGCAAGCTGCTGGGCCTGGTCACCAGCCGGGACTACCGGGTCAGCCGCATGGACCCCTCCACCCCCGTCAGCCAGTTTATGACGCCTGTGGAGAAGGTCATCTCCGCCCCCGAAGGCACCAGCCTGAAGGTGGCCAACGACATCATCTGGGACCACAAGCTCAATGCCCTGCCCATCGTCTCCGAGGACGGACATCTGGTGAGCTTCGTGTTCCGCAAGGATTATGATTCCCACAAGGGCAACCCCCTGGAGCTGCTGGATTCCCAGAAGCGCTATGTGGTGGGTGCCGGCATCAACACCCGGGACTATGCTGAGCGGGTCCCCGCCCTGGTGGAGGCCGGTGTGGACGTGCTGGTCATCGATTCCTCCGAGGGCTACTCCGAGTGGCAGGCCCGCACCCTGAAATGGATCCGGGACCACTATGGCGACACCGTGAAGGTGGGCGCCGGCAACGTGGTGGACGGCGAGGGCTTCCGCTTCCTGGCGGACGCCGGCGCCGACTTTGTGAAGATCGGCATCGGCGGCGGCTCCATCTGCATCACCCGGGAGACCAAGGGCATCGGCCGCGGCCAGGCCACCGCCGTCATCGACGTGGCCCAGGAGCGGGACAAGTACTTTGAGGAGACCGGCGTGTATGTGCCTATCTGCGCCGACGGCGGCATTGTTCAGGACTATCACATCACCCTGGCCCTGGCCATGGGCGCGGACTTCTGCATGCTGGGCCGCTACTTCTCCCGGTTTGACGAGTCCCCCACCAGCAAGGTCCTCATCGGCGGCAGCTATATGAAGGAATACTGGGGCGAGGGCAGCGCCCGTGCCCGCAACTGGCAGCGCTACGATTTGGGCGGCGCCGCGAAGCTGAGCTTTGAGGAGGGCGTGGACTCTTATGTGCCCTACGCCGGCGCCCTGGCCGACGGCATGGCCACCACCCTGGCCAAGGTCCGCTCCACCATGTGCAACTGCGGCGCTCTGACCATCCCCGAGCTGCGGCAGAAGGCCAAGCTGACCCTGGTGTCCTCCGTCTCCATCGTGGAAGGCGGCGCACATGATGTGCTGCTGAAGGATACCACCAACTCCGGCAACCGCAGCTAAAAACACTTTTCTGATTCGGAGCAGTCCCTTTGGACTGCTCCGAATTTTTGTTATAAAGAATTCAAACTTTTCGTTTTTATTTTTATAACCAGGCCGTCAGACGGCCTGGTCCGTCCCAGCTCCGGGCAAATTTTCTCTCTGAATTTCTCGCTATTTAATCGTTTTTCTTTTAACTTTCCCAAAAGGTCTTGTATTTTTCCAGCAATGTCCTATAATGAAATTTACCCTACTCAAAACAGGAGCTAATGGACATCATGCATCATACAAGACCTCGTATTTTAGTCGTCGGCAGCTTTGTCATGGACGTTATCGCCACTACGGAAAAAATTCCCGCTTCCGCACAGACCGTGTACGGAAAATCCTTTCATATGGCTCCCGGCGGCAAGGGTGCCAATCAAGCCCTCCAATGCGCCCGCCTGGGCGCGGATGTCACCATGATGGGCTGCGTGGGGGATGACCTGTTCGGTCAAACCCTGCTGGAAACACCCCGCCAGGCCGGCGTGGATGTGAGCCATGTGCTGGTGCGCCAGGGCATCAGCTCCGGTGTGGGTCATGTGACCCTGGAGGTGACAGAGCACACCGCTCAAAACCGCATCGTGGTCATTCCCGGCGCCAACCGGACGCTGACCGTGGCGGAGGTGGAATGGATTCAGGAGGAGATCGGTTCCTATGACATGGTGCTGCTGCAGCTGGAAGTCCCCATTGAGGTGAACCGCGCCGTGGCCGGTTGGGCCAAGGCAGCCGGTGTGCCGGTGATGCTGAATCCCGCCCCCGCCACCGACCTGGATGACGAGCTGCTGCGCCTTGTCACTTACCTGACCCCCAACGAGCAGGAGGCCTCCATGGAAACCGGCCTACCCCTGCGGACAGAGGAAAACGGCCTTTTGAAGGAGTCTGACCTCCAGGCCATCGCCAAGGCCCTGTGGGCCAAGGGGGTGGAGAACGTCATCATCACTCTGGGCGGACAGGGCTCCGCCGTGGTGGGCGCCGATTCCATCCAGTACATCCCCTGTGTCCACATGGACCATGTGGCGGACCCCACCGCCGCCGGCGATTCCTTTGTGGGCGCTCTGTCCGTGGGTCTGACCGTGGGGCTGCCCCAGCGGGAGGCACTGGCCTTCGCCAGCCACACCGCCGCCATCACCGTGTCCCGGATGGGCGCCATGCCCTCTCTGCCCACACTGGACGAGGTAGTGGCCCTGCTGCGGCAGCGGAATTACGACGGCTTCGACCTGTCCCTGCTGGACACGCTGCACGCATAAAGCATCCGCCGCGGTCATCTCCGCGGCGGTTTCCCTTGGGTTCCTGTGCCGGCAGGGCTAAACGGATGCCTATCGTTCTCTTCCCGGTGATTGACAGGGAGCTGTTCAAGCGCTGGTATGTTTTTGTGATTCTGTGAGACCGCTGCCGGAATTCCGACACCTCAGACAGGAGGAAGTTATCATGTCCCGAACCGTGCTCTGTTATGGAGATTCCAATACATATGGCTACGACCCCCGCTCCTTCTTGGGTGACCGCTACGCCAAGGACATCCGCTGGACCGGCATTTTGGACGGTACGTCGGACTGGTCCGTGACCTGCTGCGGCCAAAACGGCCGGGAGATCCCCACCCAGCCCCGCCAATGGGAGGAGGTCCGGGAGCTGCTGCGCCAGGCAAGCCCGGATGTGTTCGCAGTCATGCTGGGCAGCAATGACTTGCTCTGCCGCCCCGGCTTTACCGCCGAGCATGTGGCCGCCCGGATGGAGGCCTTTCTCACCGCCCTGGCCCATCCCCGGACCTTACTCATCTCCCCGCCGGCTATGGTGCCGGGCTCCTGGGTAACAGAGGACCGCCTGCTTACCGAGTCCGCCCGGATAGCCGGCTGCTACGAGGCTCTGGCACGAAAGCTGGGCTGCGCCTTTGCTGATGCCGAGCGCTGGGAGATCGGTCTGACCTTTGACGGCGTCCATTTTTCCGAGGACGGCCACAAGGCCTTTGCCCGGCACATTGCCGAAACCCTGGACGCCCTTCTTCCCGCAAGTCCCGCCCATCCCCAATGTCCATGAAAAAAGGAGGCCGCCATGCATCCGATTGTCAGTATCATCGTTCCCGTATACAACGCGGAAAAGACCCTGGCCCGCTGTGTGGACAGCATTTTGAACCAGACGTATCAGGACTACGAGCTGCTGCTGGTCAACGACGGCAGCACAGACTCCTCCGGCGGCCTGTGTGACAGTTATGCCGCCCGGGACTCCCGGGTGCGGGTGTTCCACAAGGAAAACGCCGGTGTCTCCAACGCCCGGAACCTGGCCCTTGCCCAGGCCAAGGGCACCTACCTCCAGTTTTTGGACAGCGATGACTGGATCACACCGGAGGCCACCCTCTCTCTGGTCCGGGCAGCGGAGGACCACCAGTGCGACCTGGTCATCTCAGATTTTTACCGGGTGGTGGGAGAACGGGTTTCCCACAAAGGGGACATCGACGAGGACTCCGTTCTCACCCGGGAGGAATACGCCGCCCACATGATGGAAAACCCCGCGGATTTCTATTATGGCGTTCTTTGGAACAAGCTGTACCGCCGGGAGATCGTGGAGGCCCACCACCTGCGGATGGACCCGGAGATCAGCTGGTGCGAGGACTTCATGTTCAATTTGGAGTACATCCGCCATGCCCAACGCTTCTATGCCCTCCAGGTCCCCATTTATTACTATGTGAAGACCAAGGGCTCCCTGGTAAACAGCCAGGGCCTCAGCATCTCCAAAACCGTGCGGATGAAGCTGACGGTCTTTGAATATTACCAGCGGTTTTTCAAAACGGTTTTGGACGAGGAAGAATACGAAAAAAGCCGCCTGAAAGTGTACCGTTTCCTGGTGGACGCCGCCGGAGACGGCGCCGTGCCTCCCACCATTCTTCCCGGCTCCACCCGCCTTGGCAGTGAGCGGCTGCAAGTCTCTCCGGATATTCTGGCGGGAGACAGTCCCCTCCACGACAGTTTCCGCCTGCGGAAACTGTTGGACCGCCACCTGGAGCTGGTGGCCTTGAAGCATGACCTGCCTTTGAAGGATACCCGACTGCTGCTGTATCTAACCCAGATAGGTCCCTCCATCTCCCGAAAGGACCTGGCGGACTTCACAAACCAGTCCCGCAGCAGTGTCACGCTTTCCTTGCAGCGTCTGTCTGCCCGGGATCTGGTAAAGCTGGATGACCCCCGCAGGGAAGAATCCCGAAAGGAAGCCCCCCGCAAGGATGAGCCGGAGAAAAAGCGGCTTCTTGTCACTTTCCTGCCTGCGGCAGAGCCTATACTGGCAGACCTGGACGGTGCCTTGCAGGATGTGCAGCAGGAGCTCCTGGCCGGTTTTACGAAGGAGGAAGCAGAGGCCTGCTCTCAGTTCAACAGCCGGATTCAGGACAATATCCGAAAAGTGCTTTCATAAAAATACCGCCGGGAAGCAGCTGCTTCCCGGCGGTACTTTCATACAGGCTCATCCGTAAAGGACTCCTGTTTCACATGCTTAAAGGCGGAGCGGAACATCAGCACCACAAAAACGAGGAACACCACCATGGCCATGCCGGTGCCCCGCATGGCGCAGGCATCGTAAAAGCCATGGAGCAGCACCGACATGCCATAGGCCCGCACCAGGCTCCCCCGGCACCGGCGCCGGTCCCCCCAGGCCTCGTACAGCTTGGCCCTGCCATAAAACAGTCCCATAAACACCGCGAAGGACATGTGGCCCGGGACGGCAAAGATGGCCCGGGGCAGCGCCACAGATAAACCGTAGTGCAGCACATACTGGATATTTTCAAAGGCGGCAAAGCCCAGGGAGACAAACACCGCGTACACGATGCCGTCAAAGCGGTAGTTGAAGTTGGGATTCCGCCAGGTCCTGGCGTGCAGGAAGAAAAACTTTGTTCCCTCCTCCACCAGAGCCACCACGAAAAAGGCCAGCAAGACGGTGTAAAGCGGACTGCCGGGGTCCACCAGGCGGTACAGCACCGCCTCTCCCAGTCCCTCCAGTACACCGGAGCACAGAGCCGCGGCCACTCCCATCAGCAGCAGCGACGCCAGCAGGCCGGCGGGTTCCTTTTCCACCGTGTCGTGGCGGTAGATGTACCGCAGCAAAAACCACGCCGGCAGCACCGCCGCCAGGATGTAGACCGCCAGGATGTAAAATCCCGGCATGGCAAAAAAGAAAAGCGGCATTTTTCCTCATTCCTCCCCGATATAGGTGAACCGCTGGGCCGTAACGCCGTCCCGGGTCACCTCTTCATTCCACATGGACGCCGGCCGCACCCAGATACCGTGGTCCCCGTACAGGGGCTGGTACACCACCATGGGCTCCCGGGTCTCCGAGTGGGTGGCCGTGTACAGCACCCGGTATTCCTTCCCCTTGAAGTGGCGGTAGCGGCCGGGCCGCACCGCGTCCTCTCCGCAGCGGCGGCTCAGGGCGGCGTTGGTATAGGCGCTATCCTGTGTGACCTCCCTGCCGAACCACTCCGGCGGCTGAAAGGCCAGGGCTTCGGCCTCCGTGGGGAATTCCACCTCCGCCATTACCAGCGGCGCGAAGGGCGGTGCGAATACGTCCAGCTCAATGGTATAGGGACCGCAGGGGATGCGCCAGCGGTCCTTGGTGATGACCGTACCATCCGCCTTGGCCAGCAGGCGGCCGTAGGCCTCCGCCGTCAAAGGCATCTCCTGTTCCTCCCGGCTGAGGAGGCCGGGGCCCTTGCAGGTGAGCACATATTCCTCTCCGCTGCGGCGCACCCGCACCACGGGGTCCGTGGAAAGATACGCCTGCTGGATGCGCCGCTTGGGATATTGCTCCAGCTGCTCCGGCAGCGTTTCCACCAGGAATTTCCGTTCAATCTCCATGATGTTCCTCACTCCTCCACCCGAAGCCACGGGTTTTCCATTTCCGCGTCCTTCAGCACCCGAAAAAGGCCCTGGGCCACGGGGCCCAGTTTCTCCGCCAGTGCCTCCTGATGCGTCACCCGGAGGACCGTCTCCTCTCCCAGCTCCGTCAGGCAGTCATACAGGGCGTCCAGATTCCTGCCGTACCATGCCGGCAAAGCCAGTTCCCGGGCCAGGGCGTCGTGAAGCTCCTCCTGTGTGGAAATGGCGTCTCCGTCCAATACCGCGATGCGCATGGTCATTCCTCCCCGTACAGCAGCTCAAAGGAGGCATAGTGGTCCTCCGTATAATAGATGAGACCGTCATTGGAGAACACGATGCGCTTGGCGCCCCGGCTCTCCGCCCCCAACGTGTCGATGTCACACTCCGTGTAAGTGCGGCCCTCTGCCTCCGGCAGCAGGCCCTCATAGTTTCCAAAGCGGCTGCCACCGATGCATTTGCCCGGCGCGTAGGGCTCCAGGGAGCCACCGGGCCACCCCAGCTTTTGCGCCTCTTTTTTCGTGATGAAGTTATCAGGCAGATGGCCGTACAGGTGCAGGTACAGGGCCACATCCTCCTTGGTGGTGTAGGAGCCGTCCTCCGGCAGCGCCGCTTCCCCGTCTTCCTGGGACTCCGGAGGTTCCTCCGGTGCCTGCGTTTCCTCCGCCGGGGTTGTCTGCTCCGCCGGCTGTGCCGTTTCCCGCTCCGCCGGCTGCGGAGACTGGGGCGTCTGGGTACCGCCGCAGGCGGTCAATGTCAAAGCCAGTATCAGGGCCAGCAGTCCTGCCAGCCAGTTCTTTTTGAAAAGCTGTTTCATGATGGTTCTCCTTCGTATTGGTAGTTCCAGTATACCGCGCCCATCAGGCTCTGGCAACCAAAAAGCGCCCTGTTTCCCAGGGCGCTTTCCAAATTCAGCGTTTTGGGGGACATACGCTGTCCGCCAGGGCCATGGCCGCCTGTTCCACCTCGGTCCGCCGGGGCTTTTCCGGTGCGGCTTCCGCCTTGTTCCCGGAGCCTGTCCCATGGCGGGACAAGGCGGCACAGCATACAAAGGCCAGAAGGCACGTGGCGCCTACCCGCCACACCAGTTGCGTCTTGGCATCGTATCCTTGCCACACGGTGGGCAGCACCAGGTCCGCAAGGCCCAGCACCAGCACCGCCGCCAGGATGAACACCACGTTTCCCGGCCGCAGAATCTTCTTCAGCGGCAGGTCCGGCAGGGCTGCCTTCACGGAAACGGCAAACACCGCCAGCAGCACCAGGGAAAGGCACAGCCAGCTGAGCAAGCGTTCCACCACAGGCGCCGCGCCGCCCCACAGGAGCGACAGTGCCGACAGCAAGATGCAGCCAAGCGCCCACAGCGGCACACCCACCAGCAGCCGCACCGCCGCCGGCAGGCTCCAGATCCAGTTTTTCACCCGGGAGGCAGGGGCAATCCGCCGGGTCTCCTCCGCCCCGGTGCCATCCCCGTCATCCGACAGGACCTCCACCACGGCATCCGGATCCGGCGCGTTCATCAGCTCCGCCGGGGTATCAAACAAAGCGCCGGTGACCATGCCGGCCGCCGCGGCCGTGGTGACTGCCGCCACCGCCGCCTTTTTCCGCTTGTTCATGATACCGCCCCCTTTTTCCGCCATTGTACCGCCATCTTCCAGAAAAGGCAAGATTTTCCCGCAGTCTTCTCTTTTTGGGAAAACTGTGGTATGATACCCACCAGTAATTAAAGGAGCTGATCCCATGGAGCAGGAGCACAAGCGCCGTGTCCGCTACAAAGGCACCCATCCCCGCAGCTATCAGGAAAAGTACAAAGAGCTGAACCCGGAAAAGTACCAAGAGGATGTGGCAAAGATCGTCCAAAGCGGCAAGACCCCCGCCGGGACCCATATCCCCATCATGGTGGGGGAAATTCTGGAGTTTCTCCAGATCCAGCCGGGGCAAACCGGCTATGACGCCACCCTTGGCTACGGCGGCCACACCCGGCGGATGCTGGAAGCCCTTCAGGGCCAGGGGCACCTATATGCCACCGACGTGGACCCCATCGAATCGGAAAAGACCCGAAAACGGCTGGCGGATTTGGGCTACGGCCCGGATATCCTCACCATCCGCCGCATGAACTTCGCCCAGGCGGACCAGGTGGCCCCCGGCGTGAAATTCGATTTCGTGCTGGCGGACCTGGGGGTCTCCTCCATGCAGATCGACAACCCGGAGCGGGGCTTCACTTTTAAATATGACGGTCCTCTGGACCTACGGCTGGACCCCTCGTCAGGCGTCCCCGCCGCCCAGCGGCTGCGGGAGCTGGACATGGAGGAGCTGACCGCCCTGCTGGTGGAAAACGCCGACGAGCCCTACGCGGAGGCCATCGCCAAAGCCGTCATGAAAGTGTTCAAGTCCGGCGGAACCATTGAGACCACGAAACAGCTGGCCGCCGTCATTGAAGACGCCCTCTCCTTCCTGCCCCAGCCGGAGCGGAAGGAGGCCGTGAAAAAGTCCTGCCAGCGGACCTTTCAGGCCCTCCGCATCGACGTGAACAGCGAGTTTGAAGTGCTGTACAGCTTTTTGGAAAAGCTGCCGGATATTTTAAAGAGCGGCGGCAGGGCGGCGGTGCTGACCTTCCACTCCGGGGAGGACCGGCTGGTGAAGCAGGCTTTCCGCCAGTACCTGCGGCAGGGCGTTTTTTCCGACGCGGCCCAGGACGTCATCCGGCCCTCTGCCCAGGAGTGCTTCCAAAACCCCAGAGCCCGGTCCACAAAGCTGCGCTGGGCCATCCGCGCGTAAAGGAGGAACCTCATGCTGCGGGACGAGACCATTGCCCGGGTGGTAAAATTCCGGGACGAACGCAATTGGCGCCAGTTTCACACCCCCAAGGACCTGGCCATCTCCATGAGCCTGGAGGCGGCGGAGCTTTTGGAGCTGTTTCAGTGGAGCGGCACGGACCTGGAGTGCCGGGACAAGCTGCCCCAGCTCCGGGAGGAGCTGGCGGATGTGCTGAGCTACTGCATTTTGCTGGCGGATGTGTGCGGGCTGGACCTGGACGAGATCATGAACGAAAAGGTCACGAAAAACGAAGCCAAGTACCCGGTGGAAAAGGCCTGGGGCAGTGCCGCCAAGTATACGCAGTTTTCCAAGTGAGGCAACTGCTCCGTTGTCCCTTTTAACTTAATGTGTTGGTTGACGCTCTTCGGGAAACCGTTTGTCAAAATAACAGAAAGGGATTAGCTGGCTTACAAGCTAATCCCTTTCTGTTGCCCGACAAACCGGAATTTTATTTTCTAATTACAACTTTTCCCTCCGAATCAAGAAGGGGGGTAATACCACCGGCATAACCCGATTTCCAAACTAAGTAATTGACGCCCGTTTCTCCATCCACAAGAATTTGCCGCATACCAGAGTCTTTCATCTGAGACCCATCGGTAAATACAACTTCAAATCTTTCTTCTTTTTTCCCCATTTTCTAATATCCTCCATTAAATCTTTCTATAAATTCCGATTTGTTAATTTATTTACATATTACTATACTTTTCTGTCCATATCAAGGATTGGGTGAGATTGCCGGAGTTGAGACCACCAACATTTTAAGTTCATTGGGATGCTCCGTCAGCCGTGTTGAAAAATTTACATTTGTCTGCTATACTGACTAATACTGCTGGCGCAGCCATAGAGAAAGGGTGGAGGTTTTGCCTGATTCCAACATTACAAAACGGTCGCTGGCCTCCGCCTTGAAGGAACTGATGGAGGAGATGCCCTTCGCCAAGATCACCGTGGCGGATATCTGCGAAAAATGCGGCATGAACCGCAAGAGCTTTTACTACCACTTCCGGGACAAGTACGACCTCGTCAACTGGATCTACGACACGGAATTCATCTCCGTGGCCCGCAGCAGGCAGTACGCCTCCGGCTGGGACCGCATTGCGGACCTGTGCGCCTATTTTTACGAAAACCGGCGCTTTTACTGTAAGGTACTGGCCATTCAGGGGCAAAACTCCTTTTCCGACCACTTCCGGGAGCTGATCGCGCCTGTGCTGGAGGAGGTCCTGCGGGACATCCTGCCGGAAAAAGATGTGCTGGAGTTCCACATCAACTTTTTCTCCGACGCCTTCATCTGTGCGCTGGAGCGGTGGCTGCGCAGCAAAAACAGTATGCCTCCGGAGGAATTTATCGCCTTGCTCCGCTCCTGCATCCAGATCGCCGCTGCGCGGAGCCCGGATTTTTGAATGCAATCAAAACAGCCTGTGGGAATACGCCCACAGGCTGTTTGATTCATCCGTCGGTTTTCCTGGGAAAATTCCGCTTCAGCAGGGCCGGAAAGCCCAGTGCGAAGGCGTTTTCCTCTGTTCCTTCCAAAAAGCCCCGGCTGTCCAGGGTGACGGTACAGGGCGCTCCCGAAAGGACGCTGTCCACCAGCTGGCCGTCCCGGACCGCCTCCCAGGGGATGGTGCGGTATGCCTGCCGCCTCCGCTGGGAAAGCACGGAATCATAGACCCGCTCCTGCGCCTGCGGCGGACAGTTCCTGTCCGGCAGCAGCAGCGTCAGGGGCGCATGGCAGTTTTCCGCCCAGCTGTACCACTCGCCGCCGGCAATGTCCTCCGCCTCCGCTGCCCCGTAGCGAATGGACAGCGCATA
>Ga0129309_1000297_pt1 | contig 42392 bp, 42 predicted proteins | sample L1105metagenome_FD_94439 | JGI IMG/M metagenome (GOLD analysis project Ga0129309, IMG submission 94439) | Ring-tailed lemur group fecal microbial communities from Wisconsin, USA - L1105 metagenome | ecosystem: Host-associated > Mammals > Digestive system > Large intestine > Fecal | place: USA...
ATATGGCCTAGTGGCTCAGTTGGTTAGAGCGCCGCCCTGTCACGGCGGAGGTCGAGGGTTCGAGTCCCTTCTGGGTCGTTTAAAATATCATATATTTTATTTATGGGATCATAGCTCAGCTGGGAGAGCACCTGCCTTACAAGCAGGGGGTCATAGGTTCGAGCCCTATTGGTCCCATTCAATATGCCGTCGTGGCTCAATTGGCAGAGCAGCTGATTTGTAATCAGCAGGTTATCGGTTCAAGTCCGATCGTCGGCTTTTTTCTTTTTACATGGATGGATTCCCGAGTGGCCAAAGGGGGCAGACTGTAAATCTGTTGGCAACGCCTTCGAAGGTTCGAATCCTTCTCCATCCATTTATAAATATCGCGGGGTGGAGCAGTCTGGTAGCTCGTCGGGCTCATAACCCGAAGGTCGTTGGTTCAAATCCGGCTCCCGCAACTCGTGCTTACACGATACAAGCATATGAATTGAGAAGTGTAACACTTGCCCAGATAGCTCAGTTGGTAGAGCAGAGGACTGAAAATCCTCGTGTCGCTGGTTCGATTCCGGCTCTGGGCATTCCATTAATTGCTGTTATATGTAGCATTTAATGTTTATATATAATCGATAAGGGTGTGTAGCTCAGTTGGTAGAGCACTTGACTTTTAATCAAGTTGTCCGGGGTTCGAACCCCCGCACGCTCATATAAGAACCTTGAGATTAAATCTCAAGGTTTTTCTTATTGTATAGAAAATCTATGTTTTAGGAGAAAATGATTATGGGAAGTGTATATGAACACTTTATAGAATATAATAAAAAAAATATTTATCCGTTTCATATGCCGGGACATAAAAGAATACCACAGAATGTATTTCATGGGGTACATCCATATCAGGTAGATTATACAGAAATTGATGATTTTGATAACCTTCATGAGCCTGAAGAGATGTATAGAGAATCCATGGATAAAATGAAAAAATTCTATCATACAAAAGAAACATTTTATCTTGTTAATGGAAGCACATCCGGAATTATGGCATCAATTGCTGCAGTATGTGATTTGGGCGATTCAATTATCATTGGAAGAAACTGCCATAAATCCGTCTATAAAGCAATTGAATTACTGGGATTAAGACCGATTTATATTTATCCGGACATAGAAAAAGAGAATGGAATGGTTGTCAACATTTCAACCGATAAAATAAAAGAAGTTGTGGATAAATATCCGGAAGCAAAGGCAGTTTTGTTAGTAAGTCCTACATATGAAGGGATGACGATGGACATCAGGATGATTGCTCAGATTACAAAAGATAAAAAGATTCCGTTGATCGTGGATGAAGCTCATGGAGCACATTTTTCATTTGGGGATGATTTTCCGGAGTCTGCAATTAATCTTGGAGCTGATATTGTAATTCAAAGCATGCATAAGACAATGCCGGCTCTCACACAGACTGCATTGTTACATGTATGTACAGAAGCCGTCAAAATATCGAAAATGAGAGACTGCATTGATTATTTTGAAACAACCAGCCCGTCTTATGTATTAGCAGCTTCGATTGATGATGCATTTGAATTTGGAATACAACATAAAGATCAATTTCATCAATATTATCAAAGATTAAGTGAGTTAAAGATAAAGTGGAAACAATTAAAAAATCTGTATATTGCAGATGTTGATGATCCGGGAAAAATTATCATTTCAACTTCTAAAACAGATATGACAGGAAAACAATTATATGATATATTATTAAAGAAATATGATCTGCAAATGGAAATGGCACAGGAAACATATTGTCTGGCGATGACAAGCATATGTGATACAAAAGAGGGATTTGAGAGATTATCAGAAGCCTTATCGGAGATTGATGGATCTGTTGAAACATGCTTGAAAAATACGGATTTTTTTGATGGAAAAATCGAGAACAAAGTACGGTTTACGCCTTATGAGGCAAAAAGATATCCTCAAAAGGAAGTTTTGTTGGAAGAAAGTGCCGGTAAAATCTGTGGTGACTATGTATATCTGTATCCGCCGGGGATACCGTTTCTGGTGCCGGGAGAAGTGATCAATGATTTATGCATACAAAAGATCAGGGAATATATGAAAAAGTCATTAAATATCAAAGGATTAATTTGCAGGGACAGGATTTATATAAAAATTCTTGATCGATAAGGAGAAGAGAATGGCCGGTGTATTTATAACAGTAGAGGGCTCTGATGGAGCAGGAAAAACTACACAAATTGAGAAATTAAAATACTATTTATCTAATAAAGGATATGATATAATACTATGTAGGGAACCGGGCGGGACGCGAATCAGTGAGGAGATACGTAAGGTTATTTTGAATAAAGACTTTACAGAGATGGGATATATGACTGAATTATTGTTGTATGCCTCAGCAAGAGCCCAATTAGTTGAGCAGGTAATAAGACCGGCATTAAGAGAAGATAAAATAGTAATCTGTGATCGATTCGTAGATTCATCTGCAGTTTATCAGGGAGTGGCAAGAGATTTGGGCGTAGATCTTGTATACGAAGTGAATCAATATGCGATTGGAGACACGATTCCAGATTTGACAATTCTATTAGATATATCCGGAAGCATGGGAATTCGCAGAAAGAAAAAGCAGGGCGAACTGGATCGCATGGAGTTAGAAGAAGCTGCTTTTCATGAAAAAGTTTCAGACGGATACAGGATGTTAGCTCAAAAATTTCCTGAACGGATAAAAAGGATTGATGCAACAAAAAGTATAGATGAGATACATGACGAGATTTTAAAGATCGTAAAGAAAATATTAAATTAAAAAATATTTGCTGATACAAACCCGAGTGATATGCAGGGTTTGTAAAGCAGATATGGAAAGTATATGGAAAAGAGGCGAGAATATGAGGAATTTTGAGAATATTATTGGACATGAGCAGAATATCGAACATTTGGAAAAGGTCATCAAAAGTGGACAAGTTTCTCATGCCTATATTTTTAATGGAGAAGATGGCATTGGAAAAATGTCTACAGCCAAAGCTTTTGCCAAAGCTTTATTATGTGAAGAGAAAAAGAGCTGCGGAAGATGCAGGTCGTGTATGCAGATGGAATCAGATAATCATCCGGATGTGATCTATGTGACTCATGAGAAAACGGCAATTACGGTAGATGATATAAGGAATCAGGTGAATCAGTCAATTTTGATCAAGCCATATAGCAGCGACTTGAAAATCTATATTATTGATGAAGCGGATAAGATGAATATAGCAGCACAAAATGCATTGCTGAAGACGATAGAAGAACCGCCGGCATATGCGGTCATTATCTTGATTGCTGATAATAAGGATGCCTTTTTAGAGACGATTGTATCAAGATGTGTATTGCTTAATTTTGGTCCGGTAAAAGAAGAACAGGTAAGAGATTATATTTCTTCTCATTATGGAGAGAATAAAGAGAGGGAAGAACTGGCAGTTTTATATTCTATGGGCAATATCGGAAAAGCAATCAAAGTAATGGAGTCGGAGAGATTCATTGAACAAAAGGATTACTGCCTGAATTTGATGTCTCATTTGGAAGAGTGGGATGTACATGATATTATCTTATCATTAAAGCAGATGGCAGATTATAAAGATGATATTTATGATCTTTTGGATATCATCAGTATCTATTACAGAGATATTTTGCTTTTGAAAGTAACGGGTCTTCCAAATAAAACTGTATTTAAAGAAAAGTTTTCAGTAATGAAGAATCAGTCGATTTATCTGAGTTTTGAAGGAATTGATACCATTATCAAAGAGATTGAAAAAGCAAGAATAAGACTAAAAGCGAATGTTAATTTTGATATAACATTGGAATTACTCTTATTTGTTATGAAGGAGAATGGAGTAAGATGATAGATGTAATTGGAGTGCGTTTTCGTAAGAATGGGAAAATCTATTTTTTCAGCCCCAATGAGTTAGAGATAGAGGCAGGACAGAATGTAATAGTTGAAACCTCAAGGGGAATTGAATACGGAAAAGTCGTATTAGGAAGAAGAAAAGTAAAATCAGAGAAGATTATTTCTACATTAAAACCGGTCATTCGAATTGCGACGCAGGAAGATGATAAGATCGAGGAGCAGAATAAGAAGAAAAGTAAGGATGCATTTGACATCTGCCTGGAAAAGATTGCAAAGCATGGACTGGCTATGAAATTGATTGATTGTGAGTATACATTTGATAATAATAAAGTGTTATTTTATTTTACTGCAGATGGAAGGATTGATTTCCGTGAATTAGTAAAAGATCTGGCATCCGTGTTTAAAACGAGAATTGAGTTGAGACAGATTGGTGTCCGGGATGAAACAAAGATTTTAGGAGGAGTTGGCATATGCGGCAGAAGTTTGTGCTGTCATACTCATTTATCAGAATTTGCTCCCGTATCGATCAAAATGGCAAAAGAACAGAATTTATCTTTAAATCCGGCTAAGATATCGGGTGTGTGCGGAAGATTGATGTGCTGTTTAAAGAATGAACAGGAAACTTATGAACATCTGAATAAAAAGCTTCCGAATATTGGCGATATTGTCAGAACCAGTGATGGATTGAAAGGGGAAGTACAAAGAGTGAATGTGCTTCGTCAAAATGTAAAGGTGATTATTGAAGACGAAAATGGTGAAAAGGAAGCCAGAGAATATAAGATCAGTGACTTGAAGTTTAAGCCAAGAAGAAAGAAGAAAGCCAATAATCAGACGAATAATGAAGAATTGAAGCAGCTTGAAGCATTAGAACGTAAGGAAGGAAAGTCGAAGTTGTAATGGATGTTAAAATAATGCCTGACGAGCGGCTGGATGATCTGCAGATAAACAACTACCATATTCTGCAAAAAAGAGATGGTTTTTGTTTTGGCATGGATGCAGTATTGCTTGCTTCCTTTGCAAAAGTGAAGAAAGGGAAGACAGTATTGGATCTCGGAACAGGAACAGGTGTCATTCCTATTTTGATGGAAGCAAAGACTCCGGGAAAGCATTTCACCGGACTGGAGATACAGTCGGAATATGTGGAGATGGCTTCCAGAAGCGTCTTAATCAATGGACAGCAGGACAAAGTTTCCATGGTAGAAGGCGATATCAGAGAAGCCGAGTACATATTTGGAAAAGAATCATTTGATGTTATCACGTCGAATCCGCCTTATATGGTAGATCAGCACGGTATGCAGAATGAAAATCCAGTAAAAGCTATTGCAAGGCATGAACGATTATGCACTTTACAAGATCTTATTACACAGACAAAAAAGCTGCTGAAACAGGGAGGCAGCTTTTTTATGGTTCACAGAACCTACCGTCTGGCAGAGATTATGCATTTAATGGTGGAAGAGGGAATCGAACCGAAAAGAATTCGGATGGTTCATCCATACATTGATAAAGAACCGAATATATTTTTGATAGAAGGCATAAAAGGAGGCAGATCGAGAATAAAAGTAGAACCGCCTCTGATCGTTTATAAAGAGCCGAACGTATATTATGATGAGATTTATGATATTTATGGCTGGGGAAGGAGATAGCGTATGGCCGGTCAATTATATTTATGTGCGACTCCAATTGGAAATCTGGAAGATATCACATTGAGAGTGCTGAATACGTTAAAAAGTGTAGATTTGATCGCAGCAGAAGATACAAGGCACAGCATTAAGCTGTTGAATCATTTTGGAATCAAGACGAAGATGACCAGTTATCATGAATATAATAAAGTGGATAAGGCGGTATATCTTGTTCATCAGATGGAGGATGGCATGGACGTTGCATTAATTACAGATGCTGGGACGCCGGGAATCTCTGATCCGGGAGAAGAATTAGTAAGACAGTGTCATAATGCAGGGATTAAAGTAACTTCTTTGCCGGGAGCTTGTGCCTGTGTGACTGCTCTGACGATTTCAGGAAAGCCAACGAGAAGATTCTGCTTTGAAGCATTTTTACCGACGGATAAAAAAGAGCGTAAAGCAGTATTGAATCAGTTAAAGACAGAAACCCGGACGATCATACTGTATGAGGCACCTCATCGCCTGAAGAGAACACTAAAAGAGCTTTTGCAGGAACTGGGAAATCGGAATGTGACGTTATGTCGGGAACTGACGAAAAAATACGAAGATTATAAGATTACGACTCTGGAGGATCTGATTGAATATTATGAAAGCAAAGAAATCCGAGGAGAATGCGTGCTTGTAATAGAGGGAACGTCTTTTAAGAAACTGGAAAAAGAAGTTCAGGAAGAATGGAAATCGATATCCGTGAAACAACATATGGAACGGTATCTGGATCAGGGAATGACAAAAAAAGAAGCGATGAAAAAGGTTGCCAAAGACCGTGGTGTTGGTAAGCGGGAGATATATCAGGAATTAATTGATGTTGAGTAAATCGTAGATAATGTTTTTATAGAAGAAACCGCCGGATGGTTGTCCGGCGGTTTAGATATGTATGATTATTCGGAAATCTCAAATCCGGCAAGTCTTGCCAGTTCTTTGATCGAATTCTTAGAAACTTTTTTTCCTTTATATTCAACGAGGTCGTTCATCTCACCGGTAAAAATATCACTTGGGTTATATTTTTTCAAAATAATCTGATCATCGTCCACAAAGATTTCTAAAGGATCACGCTCATTAACATCTAAATTTCTTCTTAATTCAATTGGTAATGTAATACGCCCCAATTCGTCTAACTTTCTTACAATTCCAGTACTTTTCATATCAATACCTCCTAACAAACGAAACAAAAAATACGTATATTCAAGGTAACACATATATTTCTTAATGTCAAATATTTAAGTAAAAAATTCATATAATAGGAAGTTATTCATATTTTATATAATTTTGCATAATATGTAAAAAATAGGTTTTGGAGGTGGGAATGAATCGTATCTGGTCAGGAATGATCGCGGCCAGCATTGTGTATGCATTCTTTCATGGAACGATGCAGCCGTTGTCAGAAGAAATTTTAAACGCATCGAAAGAAGCAGTAAATTTGTGTATTTATATGGCAGGGGTGACAGGTGTTTGGACCGGAATGATGAAAGCAGCGGAATCAGCCGGACTGTTGAAAAAGCTGGAAAGACTGCTCATGCCGTTAATCTGTTTTCTATTTCCGAAGATAAAAGATCAGCAGACAAAAGAGTATATTGCGGTCAATATGGCAGCGAATGTGCTGGGACTCGGATGGGCGGCGACGCCGGCGGGACTGAAGGCGATGGAAAGTCTGTACAAATTGAATCATAAAACCTGCACGGCGAGTGCGGAAATGTGTACCCTTTTAATCATCAATATATCGTCTTTACAGCTGATTCCGGTTAATATTATCGCTTATCGCGGGCAGTTTGGAAGTGTAAATCCGACGGCAGTCGTCGGACCAGGAATTGTGGCAACGGCGGTGAGTACTGGTGTGGCGGTTATTTTTTGTAAAGTAATGCAAACTGTGTTAAGATAAAAAGAGTATTTTAAACTTTGGAGAATTGTTATGAAAAAATTAGTATTAGGAATTCTCGCCCATGTGGATGCAGGAAAAACGACGTTATCGGAAGCAATGCTTTATCTTTCGGGAAGTATCCGCAAAATCGGGCGTGTAGATAAGAAAGATGCATTTTTAGACACTTATGAAATGGAAAGAGAAAGAGGAATTACGATCTTTTCCAAACAGGCAGAGATGACATATGGAGATATGAACATTACATTGCTTGATACGCCGGGACATGTGGATTTTTCGACGGAGATGGAGCGTACGCTGCAGGTATTGGATTATGCGATTCTGGTGATCAGCGGCGCCGATGGATGTCAGGGGCATACGGAGACATTGTGGAGACTTCTAAATCGATATCAGGTGCCTGTATTCTTATTTATTAATAAGATGGATCAGCAGGGCGTGGATAAAGAGACTGTTCTGGCTCAATTAAAAAACAGGCTGAATGATGCGTGTATTGACTTTACCGAAGATGGTTCGGAACAGTTTTATGAAAATGCGGCAATGACGGAGGAACATCTGCTGGAAGAATTTCTTAAAAAAGGAACGCTGAGAAAAGAAGCAATTGCAAAAGCGGTGAAAGAGAGAAAGATTTTTCCGTGCTTTTTTGGATCTGCACTTCGAGTACAGGGAGTAGAAGAATTCTTAGATGGAATTGGTCAGTATGCGTTGGAACAGTCTTATCCGAATGAGTTTGGAGCAAGGGTTTTTAAGATTGCAAGAGATGATCAGGGCAATCGGCTGACTTACCTGAAGATAACAGGCGGGACATTGAAAGCGAAGGACGTTTTGAAAGCCGATCTCTGGGAAGAAAAAGTCAATCAGATTCGTATTTATTCCGGAAAGAAGTATCAAATGATACAGGAAGCTTCTGCAGGAATGATCTGTGCGGTTACCGGATTGTCACAGACAAAGATCGGGGAAGGATTTGGTATAGAGCAGGGAGAACTTATGCCGGTTCTGGAGCCTGTTTTAAGTTATCAGATCCGGCTGCCGGAGGAGATTGATGCAGCGGTAATGCTGCCGAAATTAAAGCAGCTGGAAGAGGAAGATCCACAGCTTCATATTATGTGGGATGAGGAGCTGCAGGAAATTCAGGCACAGATCATGGGTGACGTGCAGATTGAAATTTTGCAGAATATGATTAAAGAACGCTTTGGCGTGGATGTTACGTTTGATACGGGAAATATTGTTTATAAAGAGACAATCAACAGCACGGTGGAAGGCGTTGGGCATTTTGAGCCGTTGAGGCATTATGCAGAAGTACATCTGATCCTGGAACCCGGGGAAAGAGGAAGCGGCATTCAGATTGAGACAGATTGCAGTGAGGATCTGCTCGACCGAAACTGGCAGAGACTGATCGTAACGCATCTGTATGAGAAAGAACACAGAGGCGTGCTGATCGGAGCACCGGTTACGGATGTGAAAATTACGCTTGCAGCAGGGAGAGCACATAAAAAGCATACCGAAGGCGGAGATTTTCGGCAGGCAACGTATCGTGCAGTCAGACAGGGACTCAGACAGGCGGAAGGAGTGATACTAGAGCCTTTCTATGCATTTCGCATGGAGTTGCCGGAGGAATGTGTCGGACGTGCGATGATGGATGTAGATCAGATGCATGGAACCTGTAAGATTGCGTATGAAGAGGATACAGAGGCTTCTATGACCGTTTTGACGGGAAGTGTACCTGTAGCCTGCATGAGAGGATATCAGCGTGAATTTGCGTCTTATACGAAAGGATATGGAAGGTTATCCTGTAGTTTAAAAGGATATGAGAAATGCCATAATCCGGAAGAAGTGATACAGATGTATTCTTATGATCCGGAAGCAGATCTTATGAATCCGACCGGATCCGTATTTTGTGCGCATGGTGCAGGTTTTCTTGTAGAGTGGGATCAGGTGAAGAACTATATGCATCTTGGCAGCGTATTGCAGCCAAAAAAGAAACCGGATCAGGAAGTTCAGATACCGGTAAGAAGTACACAGGAAGAAGACTTGTGGATTGGCGATGATGAAGTTGAGCAGATCATGCGGCAGACATTTTATGCGAATAAATCAGACAAATCCAAGATCAGAAGAAGATATCATACGAAAAAGCCGGATGGTTTTGCCGGCAGTACCTATAAAAGCACTCAAAGGGTGAATACGGAAAAACCGGAAAAGTATCTGCTTGTGGATGGATATAATATTATCTTTGCGTGGAAGGAATTAAAAGAGCTTGCAAATGCCAATCTGGACAGTGCAAGGGACAAGCTGCTCGACATTTTGTCGGATTATCATGGTACAAGGCATGGAGAGATGATCGTTGTATTTGATGCATATCGCGTGAAGGGACATCAGACTGAAATCATTGATTATCAGAATCTTCATGTCGTCTATACAAAAGAAGCGGAAACAGCGGATGCATATATTGAAAAATTTGCACACGATCATAAGAGTAAGTATGATATTACGGTTGCAACATCGGATCATCTGGAGCAGATCATTATTACCGGCCAGGGATGCAAGTTGCTGTCGGCAAGAGAATTGGAACAGATGGTTGAGCAGAGCAGGAAAGAGATCAGAGAACAGCTTGAAATGCAGGTAAACAAAAGAAATACGATAGGTGATCTTCTTATGTAATATTTATTTGAAATGAAATCATAATTATATAGAAAGATTGAAAAAGTGTGATACAGATTATGATTTCTTATCTATCCAACAGCATCATTCCAATGTTATTTCTTTTTATCATTTTCTATGGATGCAAAAAGAAAAAGGATATTTATCAGGAGTTTTTAGATGGAGTAAAGGAAGGATTTCGCATTGTATTTGAGATTGCTCCAACGTTAATCGGATTATTGCTCGCAGTCGGTATGATGCGGGCTTCCGGACTTCTGGATTTTCTACTAGAATTGCTTCTCCCACTCACGGATATATTAAAAATACCGGCGGATGTGATTCCGGTCGTGATCACAAAATTATTTTCTTCTTCGGCAGCAACCGGATTGCTGCTTGATATCTTTCAGCAATATGGTCCGGATTCAAAATCCGGATTTATTGCATCGTTAATTTTAAGTTCCACAGAAACAGTTTTTTATACGATGTCCGTTTATTTTGGTTATATTGGAATCAAAAAGACAGGCTGGACACTTCCGGGAGCACTGCTTTCTATTATGGCAGGAACAATTGCCAGCATAATGATTGGAAATTATATGTTTTAAATTAATGTTACTAAAACATATGACAAATAAATGAAATTATTTCATTTGTAAAGTGAAAAAAGTTCTGGTATAATTTCGTTTGTCGACACGCGAAAAAACAAAAGAAAATAAAGTGATGATTGTCCGATACAATCAAAATATAGGAAAAAGATAAGAGAAGGAGAAATACAGATGAGCAACTGTGTAGAAATCAGATGGCACGGCAGAGGCGGCCAGGGTGCGAAAACAGCTGCGCTGTTATTAGCAGATGTTGCATTTCAGACCGGAAAGCATGTACAGGGATTTCCGGAATATGGTCCGGAGCGTATGGGTGCACCGATCACCGCATACAACCGGATCAGCGATGATGTGGTACGGGTTCATTCGAATATTTATGATCCGGAATTCGTCGTAGTAGTAGATGAAACATTGTTAGAGACCGTAGATGTGACGAATGGCCTGAAAAAAGATGGCGCGATCGTCATTAATACGGCAAAATCAAAAGAAGAGATCATGCCTCATTTAAAAGGATATGAAGGAAAGGTTTATACGATCGATGCGAAGAAAGTTTCGCTTGCATGTCTGGGAAAATATTTTCCGAATACACCGATGCTTGCGGCAATCGTAAAGGTATCCGGCATTATGGATGAGGAGTTATTTATTAATGAAATGAGAGCTTCCTATCAGCATAAATTTGCGAGCAAACCGGAGGTGATCGACGGTAATATGAAAGCATTGCAGATGGCATTAAAGGAGGTTCGATAATTATGGCAGCAGATTTGGAAAAATTACATTTGAGAGCACCGTGGCAGGATCTGACGACGGGGATGATGATTCATGAAGGAGGAACTTCCGCAGAATTTAACACGGGTGAATGGACGGCGGTAAAACCGCATGTAAAGGAAGAGGAATGCAGACAGTGTCTGTTATGTGTACAGGTATGTCCGGACAGTGCGATTCCTTACAATGGAAACGAACGGGTTGCAGTGGATACAAAACACTGCAAAGGATGTGGAATCTGTGCACATGTATGTCCGTTTGGAGCAATTGAAATGGAGGGATTTTAAGATGGCAAAAAGAGATCGTTTATCAGGAAATGAAGCAGTTGCTTATGCACTGCGTCAGATTAATCCGGATGTATTTCCGGCGTTTCCGATTACACCTTCTACGGAAATTCCACAGTATTTTGCTTCATTTGCGGCAAATGGACAGGTGGATACGGAGTTTATTCCGGTAGAATCGGAACATAGTTCAATGAGTGCGGCAATCGGGGCATCCGCAGCGGGAGCAAGAGCATTAACGGCAACGTCTTCCTGTGGTCTTGCATTGATGTGGGAAGAACTGTATGTAGCGGCATCAAATCGTCTTCCGGTTGCACTGGCACTTGTAAACCGTGCGTTATCCGGACCAATTAATATCAACTGTGATCATTCGGATTCGATGGGAGCGAGAGATTCCGGATGGATCCAGATTTATGCGGAAAATAATCAGGAAGCATATGATAACATGGTACAGGCATTTCGAATTGCAGAGCATAAGGACGTCAGACTGCCGGTTATGATCTGTCAGGATGGATTTATTACTTCTCATGCGGTTGAGAATATTACATTACTGGAAGATGAAGAGGTCAAAGGATTTGTTGGAGAGTACGAACCGGAACATTATCTGCTGAATCCGGAATGTCCGACGGCAGTTGGTCCTTATTCGGTAACGGATTATTATATGGAAGCAAAACGTGCACAGGCAGAGGCGATGAAGAATTCGAAGCAGGTAATTTTGGATATTGCAAAAGAATTTGGGGAAATGTCCGGAAGAAATTACGGATTATTTGAAGAATATCGTCTGGATGATGCAGATTATGCTGTTGTTATGATCGGATCGGCAGCAGGAACGACAAAAGATGCGATTGATGCACTGCGCGAGCAGGGGAAAAAAGTCGGATTATTGAAAGTGCGTGTCTTCCGTCCATTTCCGGCAGAAGAAATTGCGGCAGCACTTTCGAATGTAAAAGCAGTTGCCATTATGGATCGTGCGGACAGCTTCAGCGATCACGGGGGACCATTGGGTGCAGAAGTGATGGCAGCATTGTTCCGTGCGCGTTCTCAGGCGTATGCGATTAATATTGTCTATGGTTTAGGCGGACGGGACGTGCGTGTTGAGGATATGGAACAGGTCTATGAAGAATTAGAACGAATTGATAAAACAGGCGAAACAGGAGATACCTATCGTTATATGGGTGTCAGAGAGCAGGCGTAAAGGAGAAAAACTATGAGTTATAATTTTCAGGAAATTATGAGCAGACCGGAACGTCTTGCTCCGGGACATAGAATGTGTGCAGGATGCGGCGGTACGATCGCAGCAAGAAATGTATTAAGAGCACTTCATCCGGGCGATCATGCAGTGATCGGAAATGCAACCGGCTGTATGGAAGTATCGACATTTATGTATCCGTATACGGCATGGCAGGACAGCTACATCCATAATGCATTTGAAAATGCAGGTGCTACGATCAGCGGTGTCGAAGGAGCCTATAATGCTTTAAAGAGAAAAGGAAGATTAAAAGAGGACGAAACGTTTAAGTTTATTACGTTCGGCGGTGACGGCGGAACGTATGATATCGGTTTTCAGTCCTTATCCGGTGCGGTAGAACGAAATCACGATTTTGTGTATGTCTGCTATGACAACGGTGCTTATATGAACACCGGAATCCAGAGGTCTTCGGCAACTCCGATGTATGCGGACACAACGACGACACCTGTCGGAAGTCAGAGTTCCGGTAAGCCGCAGAATCGAAAAGATCTGACGAATATCTTAGTGGAGCATGATATTCCGTATGCAGCACAGACAACATTCGTACAGAACTTTAAAGATTTACATATGAAGGCGGAAAAGGCAATCTATACGCCGGGAGCTGCATTTTTGAATATTATGGCTCCTTGTCCGCGAGGATGGAGATACAATACGCCGGAAATCCTGGATATCTGTGAGCTGGGCGTAGAAACGTGTTATTGGCCTTTATTTGAAGTAATCGAAGGTGAATATCATTTATCTTATGAACCGAAGAAAAAACTTCCGATTGAAGAATTCTTACGTCCTCAGGGAAGATTCAAACACTTATTCAAAAAAGGAAATGAACATCTGATTGAAGAGTTCCAGAAAGAAGTCGACCGCAGATGGGAAAATCTGTTGAAGAAATGTAAATAAAACAAAGAAGAAGGACATCATCCGTTTTCAGGATAATGTCCTTTCTAATATACTCCCGCCCGATCGTTTATGAATATAATCCGAAACTAAACAAGAATGCGATTATAACTGCAAGGGGACCGGTAATTAAACGTGAATATAAAACAGCAGGAGTACCAAAAGAAATTGTTTCGGATTCTGCTTCTCCTAAAGATAAACCTACAGGAATGAAGTCACATCCCACCTGTGCGTCAATAGCAAATAGTGCCGGTAAGGCATATTGTGGGTTAATTGCACCTGCACCGATCTGATCTCCAAGCAGTACTCCTACCAACTGCGCGATAACAGCACCGGGACCCAAGACAGGAGACAGAATCGGAATTGCACATACAATTGATATTGCTAACATACCCGGAAGCGTTGCACATAATGGTGAAATGGTTTTCGCAATTACGTTACCTGCTCCAGATGCAGAAATAATACCGAGCAATGTTGCAGTAAATGCCATAAATGGCAGAATTGTAGCGATTACTAAGTTGATAGAGTCACGACCTGCAGCAAAGAATTTATTAACAATTCTTCCGATTGCCATACCAACGCGTGTAATAAGGTTTTCACTCTGTGCGGCTTCTGCCTTTGCAGCTTCTTTTTTTGCCATATATTCATCTTTGTCAACTTTTTCTGTTTTCTTTGGAGCAGCTATTGCTTCGCTGCCGTCAGCATAAGATATATCAGATTCATCAACACCGGATACATAAATATCTTCTTTAATAAACATGGCAAGAGGACCGACTGCACCGACCGGATTTAAGTTAATGGTATAAATTCCTTTTTTTGGATATACACCGCAGCGAGCCGTTCCACCGCAATCGACAACTGCGATCATAACTTCATCATCAGGAATATTATTTTTATATCCGTCAACAGCTTCACCGCCGGTCATTTCAGCGACTTTTGCAGCTACGGGATGAATGCCGCCGCCGGCTGTTACACATAATACTTTTTTTCGTTCATCGGTTGGTGTAATAATTAAAGGACCGCCCCAGCCTCCCTGGCCGGCAGTGATCTTAACTGATTGATAACTCATCGTTCTTCCTCCTTCTGCTCTTTAGTTGTTTCTGGTTAAAACAAAGTAAATTTTCTCTGTGATAATACCACGGATCAAAATTACAATTAAACCAACAATGAAATAACGGACAGCAAGATCACTTGTGTTATATCCGGCTGTCTGTACACCGGTTGCAATACCCATGTATACAAATAATTCACCTGCATTTGCATGAGGAAATAGTCCGGTAACCGGATGTAAGAATGATACGGTTGCATCATAGTATGCAGGTTTGTATTTTTCTTCTACAAAACGTCCAAAAGAGTAACACATCGGATTTGCCAGACACATAACGGCAATAACCGGAAGAATCAGATAACGGCAAAGAAAGTTTCCTGTGATTTTGGAACAGAATTTTTCAACTCTGTCTTCACCGATCAATTTGATGATTGAATTAACAGCAGTCATTAAGCAGACAACCTGGGGTATAATTCCGGTTACCCATCCGGTAAATGTTTCTCCGCCTGCTGTAAATAGACTCATAAATCCATTTGCAAAAGCTGAAATTGCTTCCATACTTATTCTCTCCTTTACATTGCTTTGCTTATGGTTAAAAAGTAGTCGATAAAATTTCACAGGCATCGTTTATAATCGGGCCTTTAAACTATAAAAGATGCATGGAAATTCTTAACAACTAAATCGTATAATAAACTTATAAAAATCACAATGATTTACAGTTGAACGATTGTAAAAATGAGGAAAAGGAGATATTCTATGTGAAAAAAGTCTTTGTTCAATAAACATTGAACAACTGAAAGAATAAAAAATCTAAAAAGATAATAATTCTTTTGCACATTCAATGTCAGTGATTAATATATTCACATAATTGTTTTTAATACATGTCTTTACAGAAAGGGCGTTCTCTTTTCCGTTTGCAACTAATATTTTTTTGTCAATTTTTTTATATTGTTCCAGAGATATTCCGGCAACTCTGTTATTGTAATCAGAGAACTGTTCGGTATGACCGTGTATATCCATAAAACGTAAAAGTAAATTACAGGCCGCACCTTTTTTCTGATATTCTTTGATCTGGTTTGGTGAAATATAACCTAATTTTTCAATCGTCTGATATGGCATACTGCTCATGCCGGATATGACAACATCCAGCTTATGAAAATATTGATAAACATGACTGATTGCTTTTTCCTGCAAAAATAAATTAAGAAGTGCCTGATTGGAAAAGATGGCAGGAGAATAAAAAGGGATGTATGTTCCTCCAAATTTGCGTGCAAAAGCTTCAGCGACCTGATTTGATTGGATATCTTCATTATCAACCCCAAATTGGTTAAATCCGCCGATTAGCGGGACAAAAGTATAATTTCTCTGGGAACATTTTTCCCTGGCATTTGCAATGTTATTCAAAATTGTGCCGAGCGAAACGCCAATGATGTATTTATCGCGGAAAAGGCGGTTTAAGTAGTCAGCAGCACGCTCTGTTAATTTTTCATTCTTTTTCTCGACGGAATCCATGGGACTGCTTTCTGCAATAATAACATCTTTTAAATGATATTTCTTACGAAGAATTGTTTCCTGCTCTTCGTACATATATTTTGAAAGATGGTGAATCCGTATTTCAACAATTCCAAGTTCTTTTCCCTTTTGCAAAATCCTGGAAACAGATGCTTTGGATATATGCAGTTTTTCGGCAATCTCCTTTTGACTAAGATCTTCTTCATAATATAAACTGCAGCATTTGTAGACCAGTCTTTCATCATCCATTAAGTTTCTCATTTATAATCCTCCTCATTCACGATCAATCAGAACAAATGTTATGATTGACATTATAGTATCACATTTATTATATAAGTAAAAAAACCCGGTCTCAATTATTTTATTGTGAAAAAATGAAAAAAATATAATTATCGCAGCATTTTTTAGAAATAAATTTCCGGATTGATCTCTGCTTTCACTTTTATTGGAATGATTTCTTCGTCATTATTGATCAGAAAATCAATTTCGCAAGAGCCTCGTTGATTAATGATTAATATAGTAATTATAGAAAGAAAAAAGGGCGTTCGATTCATATCGATTGCCCTTTTTTGGAGAAAAATGAAATGATAGATTGTATCTTAAGCATCTAATTCTTTCATAATCTTTTCTAATGCTTCTAAAGCATCTGCAGGAAGTTTATCGAATCCGCCTTTGCTCTTGTTCTTATCTTTTACAAAGCTTACACGATCTTCCATACGTGCTTTTAATGTTTCGACATATTCCGGATCGTCGAAATCAGGAATGAATCCAGGCCATTCTAATACTTCAATATCAGAAATTGGTCCGAATGGCTTGAAGTCAGCTTTCTGTTCGATAACTGCTTCAATAACGCCTAATGTATCTTTAGGCTTGATGTCTTTGCCCATGAATTCTCCTGTATTCAGGATATAGCAGTCAACATTACGTTCTTCTACCAGCTTTTTGAACTTAAGGTAGTCGTTCGCAAGCGGATAAGTACGGAATGGATTTGCATATGGTTCTACAACCAGTTTGTTCGGATCAACACCAGGTGCAAGACGTTCTGCGGAAGAACGCTTTGTTGCAAGAGTAGCGCCCATAACGGATGCCAGAGAAGATCCGTTCAACTTAACTAACGGTGGAATCGTAGGATCCTTCATGATCCAGAAGATACCATTTACAGGGGCGTTGAGCTTATCAACACGGTTTGGTGACCATAATTTGGATTTGATCGCACGTCCGTTACCATTTCGAATATCTTCGGTTACTAAAACAACTTTACCGTCAGCATCTATTGTTGCGGAACAGTTCTGAGCAGTCAACAGGTATTTATTGTCAGGACATCCGGTTGGATAGTCTGCTGTCTTATCAAAATAAGTTGGTTCCATAGCGATGGAAGATGCGGTTTCATCGTTGATGATAAATGCATCATCGTGCAGTACGGTTACATTGTACTTGCCATCGTGTTTTGCATGTGTAATCGTGGATTTACCGGATCCGGACAAACCAAATACAGATGCCACATACTTGCGTCCATCGTCAAAGATGTATTCTTTCTGACCGCCGTGGCAGGAAGCATAGCCATTACGGTTTGCAATTGCCCATCCGATCGTAAGTGTTCCCTTTTTGTGTTCTCCAAAATACTTCATGCCTAATAATGCGGCACAGTTTGTCTCTGTATTAAAATATGTAAGACCAAGCGGATGTTCTTCATGAGACCACTGTGGATTAGAGAAGATATAGATGTCCGGTTCATTGCCGATTGGGCGGGACTGTGCATACATCTTGGAATATTCTTCATTAAAATACTGGAAGTTTAGCATCCATGAATATAAGATGTTCTCTTCCCCTTCCGGAATCAGAAGATGAGCTTTTACCATGAATTCAGGGTCTAATCCGATGATAACTTCTGCATGATATAATGTCTTCCAACGGGTATCGTAGACAGCGTCCATTACCTTTTTATCCAGATCATCCGTATCGACACCAGGTGTGCTTGCAATACGTCTTGCAGCCGCACAACGTCCGGTTACCGAGCCATCATTGAATAAAAGGACTTTTGCATCTTTATCAAGACCGAATGTCTCTCCTTTGTAAACCGGCATATCCGTTACGATCGTACCGGGTGAATTCTTTGCTAATCTATAAGCTTGTTTTAAAGAAGTTACTTTTACAACGTTGTTACCATAAAATGCTGCTTCGATGATAGAACGTGTCTTAGCAAAACCGGTTTTGCCGGCACCGATCTCATCATGAGTATAATTTGCTTTTGTTGACATAAATAAATCCTCCTGTTTGAATTTTGTATGTGTATATTGAAATAAAAAATGGATAAAATTTCATATTAATAAAATTCAAAAACTACCGCTCTATTATAGATGATTTTAAGATTCTTGTCAATTCATAAGGAAAAATTAACGAGCCTCATCGAATGTGTTGTTCAGGAAGCTGAAATCGCATGGCCCATGATTCAGAAAAAGCCGATAAAAACTGGTTTTTTCTGGGTATTTTTTCATTTTTTCCATGTATTTTTTTTCAAGAGACTGAATCTCCAGATAACCGATATAATAGGAGAGATAGCTGCCGGGTTCTGCGAGAATGGCATCAAAAATATCCTGATCGATTTCCGGCGTTTCAAGACCAAGATTTGCAAGGAAGTTTCTGACATTTTTTCGGTGCCATCCTTCATAATGAACTCCAAGGTCGATACGTGCCGGAATTGCAAGATTTAATAGGTGATTAATCTGATATAGTCTTGCAATTGTGCTGGAATTATTTCCAAAGTCTAAAAAATTATAGCTTAAATTTTCGGCATAAACAGCCCATCCTTCTACATAACCTTCATAATTGCATAATGATAAGACAGGATGTTTTAGATGTTCATAAAAATAGGTTGTCTGATATAGATGTCCGGGATAGCCTTCGTGTGCTAAAACACTGTAAGAGGAACTCAGAGAAGGCAATTGCTTTTTGTTCATGTAAATCGTATTATTTTGAAACTGATCTATAGATGGAATCATATAGAAAGCAGGACTTACATAGTTTTCAAGACATGTTGGAACGTATTTTACAGTATAGTTGGTATCGGGTGCCGAAGGAAAGCTATCCGGCAGGGATTGTCTCAGCCATTCTAATGTGGAACTTACTGAAGTGGGAATATAATCCTCAAGATCTGTATCGAGAAATTGCTCATATGCATTTGGATACAGATATAATATTTCTTCTAATTCTCTGTAAAGCGAGTGAATATTCTTCTCTGTCATTGCAATCATCTCAGTGGGTGAGGCATCAGAACCGGTCAGTGCCGCTGCAAGAGCAGAGTAGTAGGCTTTTCCCTGATCATAATAGCAGATACCAAGAGCATTCTTTCCAGAACCTTTCAATGTCAGAAGATGATCTCGAAGCGTTTTATATGCAGGAAGAACGGTATCTAAAACCAGGGTTTTGTTTCGAATGGTATATGTTTGTGTCTGATGTCTTTTCAGAGGAAGGTTTTTTATATGATCGGAAAAAGAAGTGATCAGAGGATGATCTTCCGGATTATTCAAGGAAGCGTCCATCTGTGCAATAATCTGATCCAGGATTCTGTCACTGCAAAAAAGTCCCTGTTCTGCTTTTTTCTGTTCCAGTTCATAGAGTTCCTGAAAATAATCCGGTATTTCTTCTAAAAGAGAAAAATAGATCAAAAGATCATCTTCGGAACGAATTGGAAATTCGCATAAAGTAATGGGCAGCTGTGCCTGTATCCCGGTTGTGGGCGAAAAGATGGTCTGATATAACGGAAATTTGGACAAATCACGCTGTCTCTCCAGATAATCTTCCAGAATGTGATAGATTTCTTGCTGTGAAGCATCGAAACTTTCCTTTTTAAAAGCATGAAGAGAAGCTAATTCTTTTTGATAATCAGCGGTGTTTTTCAGGTAGGAATTTGAGAAAGAGACAGATTCTCTGAAAATCTGATAGTCGGAAGGGTCGGCAAGCTGATAATGGAGAGTAATCGTGTCCGCGGATACCCAGTCAGCAAACAGACCATCCAGATAAGCCGTAAAATCCTGCCGGGTACGAAGTTTTTCATGCCATGTCTGACAGGTGGTAAATGATGCCGCAGATAACAAAATAATGATAAAAAACGAAAAGAGTAAGATTGACCATCGCCGTTTCATAGAAATACCTCAAAAAATAGAATCTATAAATTCATATGTGGAAAATTGGAAAAGTATGAGAAAATATCTCTGTCGATGGATTGACGATTCATGAAAGAATGTAATATAATAAAGGGTACTTATGAAAAAGAGATCGGAGGAAAATGATGAGTAAAAAACCATATTATATAACGACAGCAATCGCATATACATCCGGCAAACCACATATCGGGAATACCTATGAGATCGTATTGGCTGATGCAATTGCGAGATTTAAAAGATTAGAAGGATATGATGTGTTTTTTCAGACCGGAACGGATGAACATGGACAGAAGATTGAATTAAAGGCGGAAGAAGCAGGAATCACGCCGAAAGAATTTGTAGATAACGTGTCCGGTGAGATCAAGAGAATCTGGGATCTGATGAATACTTCTTATGATAAATTTATCCGCACGACAGACGATTATCATGAAAAGCAGGTTCAGAAGATTTTCAAAAAATTATATGAAAAAGGAGATATTTATAAAGGATATTATGAAGGAATGTATTGTACTCCTTGTGAATCCTTTTTCACAGAATCTCAGTTAGTAGACGGAAAGTGTCCGGACTGCGGACGTCCGGTTCAGAAAGCGAAAGAAGAGGCATATTTCCTGAAATTAAGCAAGTATCAGGATCGTCTGATCGAACATATCAATACTCATCCTGAATTTATTCAGCCGGAATCACGTAAGAATGAGATGATGAACAACTTCTTACTTCCGGGACTTCAGGATCTGTGTGTATCGAGAACTTCCTTTAAATGGGGAATTCCGGTTGATTTTGATGAAGGTCATATTGTGTATGTATGGCTGGATGCACTGACAAACTATATTACCGGAATTGGATTTGATATGGATGATCCGGATGTGGAGCAGTTTAACAAGTTCTGGCCGGCAGACCTGCATCTGATCGGCAAAGATATTATCCGGTTCCATACAATTTACTGGCCGATTATTCTGATGGCATTGGATATTCCGCTTCCAAAACAGGTATTCGGACATCCGTGGCTGCTTCAGGGAGACGGTAAGATGAGTAAATCCAAAGGAAATGTTCTTTATGCAGATGATCTTGTAGATTTCTTTGGTGTAGATGCGGTTCGTTACTTCGTTATCCATGAGATGCCGTTTGAGAACGATGGAGTAATTTCCTGGGAGCTGATGGTAGAACGCCTGAATTCAGACCTTGCAAATGTACTCGGCAACCTGGTTAATCGTACAATCTCGATGTCGAACAAGTATTTCGGCGGAATTGTGGAAGACAAAGGCATTGCAGAAGATGTAGATGCCGACTTGAAAGCAGTTGTGTCAGGAACAAAGGCAAGAGCGGTTGAAAAGATGTCAAAACTTCGCGTTGCAGATGCTGTTACAGAGATTTTTGCACTGTTCAAACGATGTAACAAGTATATTGATGAGACAATGCCATGGGTATTGGCAAAAGATGAGACAAAGCAGGATCGTCTTGCTACTGTATTATATAATCTTGTTGAGGGCATTGTAACCGGTGCGACATTATTAGAACCATTTATGCCTGAGACGACAGAAAAGATTCTGGCACAATTAAATGCTCAGAAAAAGTCTTTTGAGGAATTGGATACATTTGGAACTTATCCGAGTGGGACAAAAGTAACAGATAAACCTGAGATTTTGTTCAAGCGTCTTGATATCAAGGAAGTGATGAAGGACGTTGAAGAGCTTCAGAGAAAACAGAAGCTGGAAGCAGAAGGTCCGTTTATCGATATTGAACCAAAGGACCAGATTACATTTCCGGACTTTGAAAAGATGCAGTTCCAGGTAGGTGAGATCATAGCCTGTGAAGAAGTGAAGAAGTCCAGAAAGCTTCTCTGCTCTCAGGTGAAGATTGGATCTCAGGTGAAGCAGATCGTATCCGGTATTAAGGGACACTACAGTGCGGAAGAGATGGTTGGTAAGAAAGTTATGGTTTTGGTAAACCTGAAACCTGCAAAACTTGCCGGAGTGCTTTCAGAAGGCATGCTGCTCTGTGCTGAGGATGAAAAAGGAAATCTTTCATTAGTTGTACCAGAAAAAGACATGCCGCCGGGAGCAGAGATCTGTTAATTAATAAATAAATATAAGGTATACAAACAGACGACAAGTGTTTTCTTACATTTGTTGTCTGTTTTTTTTATATATTTTAAAAAAGATTTAAGGATTAAAGCACGTTTTTTGTAAAGGATCTGGACTAAAATAGAGAAAGATGGAAAAAATCTTCTAAAAGGAGAAAACTAACAGGGAGGTACGGAGGATGAATAAGATAAGTGTTGTGGTTCCGTGTTTTAATGAAGAAGAAGCGATTCCCGTATATTATCAGGAAATGTGCCGTGTCATGACATCCATGTCAGATGTCACATTTGAAATTATTTTTGTAGATGATGGATCTTCAGATAAAACGTTAAAACTTTTAAAAGATTTAAATGAAAAGGACAGGAGATGCAGATATCTGTCTTTTTCCAGAAATTTTGGGAAGGAAGCAGCAATCTATGCGGGATTGCAGAATGCAGAAGGGGATTATGTGGCAACGATGGATGTAGATCTGCAGGATCCACCGGATATGCTGCCGGAGATGTATCGGATATTGATGGAAGAAGATTATGATAATGTAGCCACGAAACGTTCGACGCGGGAAGGTGAGCCGAGAATTCGCTCTTTTCTTTCCGAAAGTTTCTATAAGTTTATGAACAGCATCTCGAAAACGGAGATTGTAAATGGAGCCAGAGATTATCGTCTGATGAGAAGGAAAATGGTCGATGCAGTTTTAGAGATGAGTGAATACAATCGCTTTTCGAAAGGAATTTTTGAATGGGTTGGCTTTCGAACGAAATGGCTGGAGTTTCAAAATGTAGAACGTTGTGCCGGAGAGACAAAATGGTCGATAAAAAAATTGTTTGTGTATTCGATTGAGGGAATAACCGGATTTTCCGTTGCTCCGCTTTCACTGGCATCTGTTATGGGAGTAATCTTTTGTCTGTTATCATTTTTCATGATTCTTTTTATTGTGATCCGCACAATGATCTGGGGTGATCCGGTAGATGGATGGCCTTCTCTGGTGTGTATTATTTTCTTTGTAGGAGGAATTCAGCTTTTTTGTACGGGCATTGTCGGAGAGTATTTGTCGAAGACATACCTGGAGACGAAAGATGGTAAATGCTATGGAAAGTAAGAAGAGGTTCTATCAGAATCCGTATCTGATCTTGCTGGCTGCAGTGACAGTAATCTGTGGATTATTCTGCTGGAAAAATGGAATTTTCGGTTCAAAAGTAGACTGGATCAGTCAACATAGCGTGCTGCCGGATTATTTTCGAAGACATTTTTATGAAACAGGGAAGTTCTTTCCGGAATTTGCATTAAATATCGGAGGCGGTCAGAACATCTACAACTTTTCATATTATGGGTTGTACAGTCCGATCGTTCTGCTCTCCTATCTGTTTCCATTTATAAAGATGACGGATTATATGATGGCGGCACAGTTTTTGTGTCTGGCAGCAGCTGTCCTGCTGATGTATCACTGGCTGGATAGCCAGAAATTCTCAGGAAGAATCAGCCTGGGGATTGCTGTGATGTTTTTACTGGCGGCGCCAATGATCTTTCAGTCTTATAACCAGATTATGTTTGTCAACTATATGCCATTTTTGTGCCTGGCTTTTCTTGGTGTGGATGTGTATTTTCAAAAACCGGGCGAGAGAAGAAGCGGTATGCTGATGACGGGCGTTTTTCTTATGATCATGACGAGCTTTTACTTTAGTATCGGCGGCATGTTGGCGCTTACTCTGTATGGCATCTGCCGATATTTTATGATGTGTGAATTGCACGGAAAGCCGGTCAGAATTTCCGGATTTTTGAAAGAAGCATGGATGTTTGCACTGCGAATGATGACGCCTGTCCTGATGGGAGGAATTCTGCTTGTACCGACTGCCATGGCATTGACGGGAAGAGAAGGAAGCAGTTCGAAGATGGAGCTGATTCGAATTTTGATTCCGGATGTATCATTAAAGCGCTTTTTTTATAATGCATATGGAATTGGGTTGACGACACTGGCATTTACCGCGTTGATCGCGATGTTGTTCTTTCACAAAAAGCATGAGAAAATTTTGGCATGGGGATGTCTTTTGGTTCTTACGATACCGCTGTTTGCATATTTGCTGAATGGGGGATTGTATATCCGTGATAAAGTCATGATTCCGTTTTTGCCGCTTCTTTGCTATATTGCGGCATATTATCTGAACAGGCTGGAACAGGCAGAAGAAGAGAAGCGTTCCTTATTTTTGGGAGCATTGCCCTATCTCCTTACTATGATATTGATCATTGTGAGAAGAGAGCAGTTTGCAGCGGGAAGCTATTGGATTCTGATTCTGGCAGATAGTACGATCATGCTGATCTGTTATCTGATTTATTATCGAAAAGGAAATGCTCTGGTGATTTTGATACCGACTCTCGTATTTCTTGGTGTGTTTGGTTTTGTATATCAACTGAGTTCTGATCGGTTTTTGGATAAAACATTTTACTCACAGGTGACCGATGAATCTGTGGAAAAGAAAATTGATAAGGTCATTGAATCAGAAAAAGGCTTTTATCGGATAGAACAAATTGGAACGGATATGGAAAATGCGGCGAATATTAACCGAATATGGAGTATCGAGAGAAGAAAAAAATTATTTAAAAATGGAATTTTCTGCAAAGTAAAAAAGCACATCGGGTCATAGGCTGACTATGGTTCGATGTGCTTTTCCGTTATTTTATATAATAAACATAATTGTCTTTTCTCGGTTTTGCTTCCGGTTTCTGATCTGCATATCCGAGAACGCAGTGACCGATTCCTTCGTAATCACCGGTAATGCCAAGCTTTGCAAGCAGGTTTTTGCCGTATTCACCTTCGAATTCTTCTTTGGCACGGTGAATCCAGCAGCTTCCGATGCCTTGATCGTGTGCGGCATTCATCAGGTTGCCCATGACAAGGCTTCCGTCATAGATATAAGTAGGACGGCTTTTATCTGCTAATACGATCAATACGACCGGTGCACCATAAAATGGATCAAATCCGGCATCCTTTCCCAGGATCGTTGCATTTAGGGCAGACAGTTCATCCCGTACTTTTTTATCCGTTACGGCAATGATGATCGGGGACTGCATTCCCATTCCGGTTGCAGCATAAGTTCCTGCCTCGATGATCGTGTCAATCGTTTCCTGAGGAATCATATCAGGTTTAAACTTGCGGATACTTCTTCTTGTTTTTAAGATATCTAATACTTCACTCATAAGAACCTCCTAATCATTTATTCTGTTGTTAATTCATCAATCAAGCCCATGATAGCAGAGATTGGATCGGCAAGATCACTCTTGTTCATGTTGTGAATATACTGCTCACGGTCGCGATAGATCGTCTGAACGGCTTTTAACAGGCTTTCCTTTGTTACATCTTCTTCCTGTAATACATAGCTGTAACCCTGCTTTTCAAAGGAAGCAGCATTTAAAATCTGGTCACCGCGGCTTGCTTTTGCAGAAAGCGGGATTAGAACATTCGGCTTCCTTAAAGCGAGAATCTCGCAGATGGCATTGGCTCCTGCACGGGAGATCATCAGATCGGTACATGCGAACAGATCATTCAGTTCCTCGCTGACAAATTCAAACTGTGCGTAGCCTTTTTTATCTTCCAGGGCAGGATCGAGATTACCCTTTCCGCATAAATGAGCAATCTGAAAAGTTTCAAGCAAGGTATCGAGTTCGCCGCGGACAGCATTGTTGATCGCAACAGATCCTAAGCTTCCGCCCATGATCAGAAGAACCGGTTTGGTCTCATCAAATCCGCAAAATTCCAGGCCTTTTTGCTTATTGCCTTCGAATAATTCTTTGCGGATCGGAGATCCGGTCAGAACGGCTTTCCCTTCCGGGAGATGTTTTAGCGTCTCTGGAAAGTTGCAGCAGACTTTTGATGCACTTGGAAGTGCCAGTTTGTTCGCGAGTCCCGGTGTCATGTCGGACTCATGGATGATAACAGGAATCCCTTTGTGTTTTGCAGCCATAACAACCGGAACGGTGACAAACCCGCCTTTGGAAAATACAATATCCGGTTTCAATTTGTTCATAATGCTGCGTGCTTCCAGATATCCTTTCATCACCCGGAATGGATCCGTAAAGTTCTTAAGGTCAAAATAACGACGTAATTTACCGGAAGAAATACCATAATAAGGGATATGGATATCCCGGATCATGCCTCTTTCCATACCATTCTTGGAACCGATATAACGAATATCAAATCCTTTTTCCTGAAGTGCCGGCATTAATGCAATGTTCGGTGTTACATGACCGGCAGTGCCTCCGCCGGTTAAAATAATTCGTTTCATGGCAAGACATCCTCCTGTTATTTTGACTGATATGCTTTTAATGCGTTAGCGAGCTGATCCGGACAGGATGTACCGCGGAATCCGCATTGAAGTCCCGATAATTTTTCAATGACTTCATCGACCGGACGTCCTTTTGCCAGAGCGGCAACACCCTGAGTATTGCCCATACATCCGCCGTTAAACTTGATATCGGTTAAAATACCATCCTGAACTTCGAATTCAATGGAACTGGAACATGTTCCTTTTGTTTTATAAATCATAAAAAACCCTTCTTTCTATAACAATGATTCTATGATATCACTTTTTTTGATATTATAACATAATTATGGTATACTAAAAAGCTGAAAAAATCATCATGTTATGCGAATATCATTATCAGGAGGAAAGTTATGGACTATATTGGAATTATCGGGGCAATGCCGGAAGAGGTTGCACAGCTGATCGAACAGATGGAGGAAGCAAAGAAGACAACGATTGCCGGCATGGATTTTTATGATGGAATACTTTGGAAGAAAAGAGCCGTTGTAGTAAAGAGCGGAATCGGAAAAGTCAATATGGCTGCATGTACACAGATTCTTGCAAGCATCTATCAGGTAACGGCATTGATCAATACCGGTGTTGCCGGAGGCTTGTATGCACCGATCAATATCGGCGATATCGTGCTGTCAGCAGATACCTTACAGCATGATATGGATGCGACCGGATTTGGATATGAACTCGGAGTTATTCCGCAGATGGAACAGTCGGTCTTTTATGGCGATAAGGAATTAATTGCAAAAGCGAAAGAAGCCTGCGAAGAGGTCAATCCGGATATTGCGGTATATGTCGGACGTGTCGTCAGCGGAGATCAGTTTATCAGCTCTGATGAGAAGAAGACATTTTTGGTTGAGCAGTTCAACGGTTATTGTGCGGAGATGGAAGGAGCAGCTATGGCGCAGATCGCATATCTGAATCACATTCCATTTGTTATTGTCCGGGCAATCTCGGATAAGGCCGATCACAGTGCGACAATGAATTACGCAGATTTTGAAGAACAGGCAATTGTCCACACGATTCGCCTTTTAAAGGCAATGTTTTCAAGAATTTAGTCCATATTTGACATACGAAAATTAATGAGAAAATGCTCTCTTCTTTTTATAATAAGTGTAAACGAAAAAGAAGGGAGTTTTTTTATGTTACAACAATTTTTTCATCAGTCAGTATGGGCATTTCTATTAGAGGCAGCGGTGTTGATCGGAGTTCTATCAAAGGCAGCGGCAATCATACACTATAACAGACTGGTACATGAAACAGAACAAATGAATCAATTACATACAAAATGGGTAAAAGCACTAAAGAAAAGATTTGACGGTTACGAACAGCTGAAATTTAAGGTGGAAAATGCACGCAGTTTTGTGGATAAGTATATGGAAATGGATCGAATATGTGGAATAAAGAGCAGAATTTTTTTGCGCATTCCACTCGTATGTAGTCTGCTGATTCTGCTTGCTGCATTTCAGGGGCGAGAGGACTGGATCTTTATGACGGGCATCAATCTGATCGTTGTATTTATGATCGAAGAACTCCTGATCGATGTGAGAGAATCTGTTCCGATTATCAAAGCGAATCTTATTTTGTTCATTGAACGGGAAAATATCAAAGGAAATGTAAAGAAGCGGAAGTCTTTCGCGATGAACCCCGGCAATGAAAGAAGAAGGATGAAAGAAGAAATTGCAGTTTCTGAGGAAAAGGAAGTCCTTTCGCAGGAAGAAATGGATACCTTTGGGCAGATTATGAAAGAATGGTGGGAATTTTAAAATGAAAGTAAGAGTCTTATTGGCGGCAGCAGTCCTTTTGTGTCTGACCGGATGTATTTCTACGAAGGAAGTCAGGAAAGAGACAGAAAAATCTTCGGCAACAACACAAAGTACGGCGGAGATCGAAGCGACTGCAGCAACCACGAATGACTCTGCAGATGTTGCATCTCTGCCAAACGAAAAAAAGGGATGGTGGATGAAACGCATGGATCATCATGAGCAGTCGGAAGCCCAAAATGAGATTGATCTGTCAAAATATGATGCATTTTATGTAGACACGAAAAGTAAGGATAAAAAAGTCATGTATCTGACGTTTGACTGCGGATACGAAAACGGCTATACAGAGAAGATGTTAGATATCTTAAAAAAGCATAAGGCACATGCCATCTTTTTTGTCACACAGACTTATATCCGCGACAACGTAAACATTGTCAAACGAATGAAGAAGGAAGGGCATCTGGTTGGAAATCATACGGTAAAGCATAAAAGCATGCCGGATCTGTCAGAGCGGGATATCAAAGAGGAACTGATCACCTGTGCCGATTATTGCAAAGAAGCGACCGGATATGCAATGGATATGTATGTGCGTCCACCGTCAGGCGAATATAGCGAACGGACATTACAAATCTGCAAAAATCTGGGTTATAAGACCGTGTTTTGGAGTATGGCGTATCTGGATTATGATGTCAATAATCAGCCGGGAACCGACTTTGTGATCGAACATTTTAAAAAGTATTATCATAACGGAGCAATTCCGCTGATCCACAACGTATCAAAGTCCAATGCAGATGCGTTGGATACGGTTTTGACGAATCTGGAAAAGGAGGGATATACATTTCCGAATATTGATAAGATTAAATTGGGATAAAAATAAAAAAGAGTTGTTGAAGAAATAAAAAAGATTTCTAATACGACTCTTTTTTGTTAAGAGAATTTATAGAAATATTATTTGAATAATTTATGTTAGAATATTATTATAAAAGTACTTTTAATATTTATTTGGAAGAAATAATGAAATACGAGGAAGTGAGATTATTGAAATTTTTTACTTATAATGAAGAATCTATGAATTCTCAATATTATGAGATATTAGAAATGTTGATGGAACGATGGGAATATGAAATTGTCGAATTTAAAGAAGCAAAAAATCAATATAATACAGATAAAATAGGACAATATTTTTCGGCAATTAGTAATGAGGCTAATCTAAAACAACAGCAATATGGATGGCTTATTTTTGGAATTAGTGAAAGTAAAGAAAGACATGTAGTAGGGACAGCATACAAAAAGGGAGATGGAATTCTAGAGAAATTTAAATATGAGATTTCAAAAAGTTTAACAGCAGCAATGACTTTTTTAGATATTATAGAGCTTTTTCCGATCGTTGATGGGAAAAATAAAAGAGTACTTCTATTTAAAATTCCAGCAGCAGCAACGGGAATTCCTACGGGGTGGAAGAATAATTATTATGCAAGAGCGGGAGAAAGCTTGGTTCCATTACAACAATTTAAAATAGATATGATACGTGCACAGGAAAGACGCGATTGGTCAAAAAGGATTATTGAAAATTCTTCCATTCAATACTTAGATAGAGATGCGATAAAATTGGCCAAAGAAAAATATAAAGAAAAGATGGCACAAGAACATATAATAGATGAAGTTAATAATATGTCGGATGAGGAATTTTTAACAAAATTAAAATTGTTAATTAATGGACATGTTACCAATGCAGCAATGGTGTTATTAGGAAATTCTGAATATGATTATGTTTTACAAACGCCACCAGTTATGATGTGGAGATTATATGGAGTGGATGGTTCGGATAGAGATTATAAAATATATAAAATACCATTTATTAATGTTGTAGATAAAATATTTCAAAAAATTCGTAATTTGACATATCGATATATGCCAAATCAAATGACTTTATTTCCTGTGGAAACGCAACAGTATGATACATGGTTGCTACGAGAATTATTGAATAATTGTATTGCACATTCTAATTACCAAATTGGAGGAAGAATTTATATCAATGAATTTGAAGATAAAATAAAAATTTCTAATCCAGGTGATTTCTTACCACAAAAAATAGAATCTGTTTTAGAAGTAAGTTATAATCCACCATTTTATAGAAATCAATTATTAGCTGAAAGTATGGTTAATTTTCATATGATTGATACGGCTACAATGGGAATTCGCAGAGTGTTTAAGATACAAAAAGATAAGTTTTTTCCAATGCCGGATTATGATTTTTCGTCGGGAACGCAGGTTGATGTAATAATTTATGGAAAAATATTAAATGAAAATTATATGCATATTTTATATGATCATCAAGATTTAGATTTACAAACTGTATTTTTATTGGATCAGGTTCAAAAAGGAAAGAAAATTTCAAAGGAGGCTGTGCAATATCTACGAAAAATGAAATTAATTGAAGGAAGAATCAATAATTTATATATTTCGTCTCGAATAGCAAAAAGTGTTGAAGATGAGGCACAATACATAAAAAATAAAGCCTTTGATGATCAATATTATAAAGATCTAATTGTTAATTATTTAAAAGAATTTAAAAAGGCAAAGAAGAGGGATATTCGAGGATTATTATGGGATAAATTACCTGATGTATTATCAGATAAGCAAAAAACGAATAAAATAAGTAATTTATTGGCAGCATTGAAAAGACAGGGGGTTATTGATACAGACTCATCTAATCAACAAAAATCGAATTGGATATTGAAAGATAGTAAATGATAAGATTATTCAAGAATTTATTCAAGATTATTCAAGAATTTATTCAAGGTTATTCAAGAGTTTAAAGATTAGTAAAAAGAACCAGTAAAATTTTCTCGTTAATAAAAAGCGGAAAATGATCCGGCAATGCCGTTCACTTTCCGCTTTTAAACGTTTTCTTAGATTTCTAATAAATCGCTGTAAACTTTTAATGCTCCGTCTGTATCATGAGCAAGTACGCGTTTTGCAAGAACTTTACCTAACTGTACGCCTTCCTGATCGAAGCTGTTGATATTCCATGTGAATCCCTGGAACATGATCTTGTTCTCGAAGTGAGCTAATAATGCACCGAGAGATCTAGGTGTTAACTGATCGCCGATGATGATGCTGGATGGACGTCCGCCTTTGAATGTCTTGTTGTTATCTTCATCGTCTTTGCCGCATGCGAAAGCAACGATCTGAGCTGCTACGTTCGCACATAACTTCTTCTGGCTTGTGCTTCCTTCAATTACAACATCCGTGCCAATCTGGCTCTTCTTGTATCCAACGAACTGAAGAGGTGTAATGTCTGTTCCCTGATGTAATAACTGATAGAAGGAATGCTGTCCGTTCGTACCAGGTTCACCAAAGATTGTAGGACCTGTTACGTAGTCAACATATTCGCCAAAGCGGTTTACGGACTTACCGTTGGATTCCATATCTAACTGCTGTAAATGAGCAGGGAAACGATTCAATGCCTGAGAGTATGGAAGAACAGCTGTAGCAGGATATCCCTGTACGTTACGTTCATAAACACCGATCAGAGCATCTAACATATCCGGATTCTGTAATAAGTCTTTGTTTGTAGCGAGTTTATCTTCTTCAGCTGCACCATTTAAGATGTCTGCAAATACTTCCGGTCCGAATGCCAGTGAAAGAACAACGCCTCCTACAGAAGAGCTGGATGAGAAACGTCCGCCGATATAATCATCCATGAAGAATACTTCACGGTAATCATCGCCCTGAGCCAGTGGAGAAGTTTCGCTTGTTGCAGCGAGCATATGGTCAGCCGGATTCAATCCTGCTTTTACTAAAGCGTCTTTTACGAAAGCTTCATTTGTCAATGTCTCTAATGTTGTTCCGGACTTGGATACAACAATGAATAAAGAACGGGATACGTCGATGGAATTCAATACAGCAGCAGCGTCATCAGGATCTACGTTGCTGATGAATTTAGCGTTCATCTTTAAAGTATCATTTGCCTTTGCCCAGTTTTCCAGTGCCAGGTATAAAGCACGAGGACCAAGGTCACTTCCGCCGATACCGATCTGTACAACGGTTGTAAATGTCTCGCCTGCAGCATTTGTAATCTCGCCTGCATGAACTTTGTTCGCAAATTCAGCTGCTTTTGCCTGTACACCTGCGTAGAAATCACGTTTGTTAACGCCATTTTCAATAACGTCTTTGCCTAACTGTCTGCGTGCTAAATGATGAAGTACCATACGGTTCTCACCGGTATTGATTCTTTCGCCGTTGTAAAGAGCTTCGAACTTGTCAACAAGCTGAGCTTCTTCCGCTAATGCAGCCAGCTGCTCTAAAATAGTATCATCTACCTCTTTTGCTGCGTAATTATAACTAAGACCTTCAGCCATTGGAGTTGTGTAACGCTTTACACGATCTGCTCCATTCTCTCCTGACATTGCTTCCACGATATTCACGCGGCCTTTCATTGTGGAAAGTTTTTCGTAGGATGCTAAAGTATCCAAGTTTTTCCATGTAACCATAATAAATTCCTCCTTATTTGTTCGTGTTCTCAAAGTGATGCCTTCTTAAGAATAATTCCAATATATACAAAATGGCCTCACATTCGTAACTGCTTGTGCTTATTATACTAGAAAAATGCTGTAATTTCAACTTATGATGCAGGCGGAAATGTATAAAATGTACAAAAAAATAAGAAATTTTTTGTTGTATTTTTCGACAAAGATGGTATGATAGAAAAAAATTAAAATTGGTAAAGGAATATTGAGATGAAAGAAACGATAAAGATTAAATATCATTCGGATGAGATTGAAAAGTTGACGTATATCGATGGAAAGTCCGACTGGATCGATCTGCGTGCTGCGGAACATGTTACGATGAAAGCCGGGGAATTCAAGTTGATCAGTCTGGGCATTGCCATGAAGCTTCCGGACGGCTATGAGGCGCATGTACTTCCGAGAAGTTCTACTTATAAGAATTGGGGTATTCTGCAGGCCAATTCTCAGGGAGTGATTGATAACAGCTATTCCGGCACAAATGATATCTGGAGATTTCCTGCACTTGCGATGCGCGACACAGAGATACAGGTCAACGATCGAATCTGCCAGTTCCGGATTGTAAAGAATCAGCCGCAGATCGAATTTGACGAGGTGGAATTTCTGGATGAAGAGGAACGGGGCGGATTTGGTTCGACAGGAACGAACTGACCCACGTAAACAATAATAATAAAGAAAGACAGCAAAAAAGCGGAGAGAATTAAGATGACAGGGGCTCATCAAAATTCATCCGCTTTTTTTGCCTTGATAATTTGATATAATTCTGCATGAATAAACAGCTGTGTAAAAGATGGCTTGGTCGTTGCTGCCGCAATTTTCCAAAAATCGGCGTTCATTTAATGGTCGTGAATAGAAATCTTTCGTATTTTTTTGTTTTGATGAAAGTGTTTGAAAAATACTTCAGAAATAAAACTACCAGCCGTTTCGTAAAATTGTCTTCTTATTCTGGTTTTTGAAATGAAACAATCAAAAAATCCTTCTTCTCATTATATTTGTCGATTTTTATTGTCCGTATTCCAAAAGGAAGCGTTGATCGTGATTTTGTTGTGTTTTTGGTAATTTTATAAAGGTACAATCAACCGCTTATGCAAAACATTCAGACGGGCAGACAAGTTCTTGACCACCTTTTACACTATAATAAAGCGATGTTATAAGAAAAATATTAGAAAGAATTTAAAAAAATTTTTAAAAATTTTTTCGACATTCAAATTTACAAAAATTGGAAAAGAAATCCAAAAGCCGCAGCAAACTGCCGCGGCTTTTTTCAAGAGAACAAAATAAATTTTAATTGAATTGGTTAATCAGTAACAGAAACGTTTATTTGTACGTTCTTGTACAGTTTAATGTGTCGGTCTCGATGACCTTACCGCTCGCATTGTATACGGTGATCGTATTGCGCGTGCGGTACTTGTAACCTTTGGTTACGTAGTAGGAACCGGAATTCATACCACTAGATATTGTTGTAGTCTTAGTTTTTGTATATAACGTTGTCCACGTATTGTTTCTATAACTTTGCAGTTTTGTAACAATTTTAATATCATAAGAAGTATTGTTGGTGGCAACAGAAGTTGAGAAAACAGCCTTTCCCAGTGTTTTAAAATCAAGACTCATTGCAACACCTTCAATAGTTGCCCAACGGGCTTTTGGATTTGGTACATACTCTTCTTCGGTACCGTCTTCGTATTCAATTGTCCATACCGTATCGTCAAAAGTCGTATCCGTCGGTGCAGAAAAGTCAATCTCCGGTGCAGGAGTGTTGTCATCTTCAAAGTCTTCCGGACCATCATCTGCGAAAACAGCAATGTTAAAGGTTAAAGTAAATAGCAAGGTCAGGCATAAGATTCTCTTTAGTTTGTTTTTCATCATAATCTCCTTTTTTGTTCTCTATATCCATTAAATTGAAAAAAGAGATAAAGTATTAGAAATTATTTTATAGAATCAGAGATTTTAAATATTTCTGATTGAGTTAGATTGGAGGTTATAAAAAAATAATAGTTATTATAATTCCATACAAGGGAATCCATGTTATTAGTAAAGTAAGTCATATTATTATGTTTGACTTTGTCAAAAGTAGTTAAATCAACATATAGATCTGATTTATTTTTGACAACAAAAATAATAAGATATAGATTATTTCTTTCATAATGCATATGATATTGATCTGTTTCTTTATTATAACTCTTCTCCACTAATTCAAACCCCTCCGGCACATACCCGGGCAGATATCGATCAGCTTCTTCTTCCGGATCTGTAAATTCAACTTTCGTCTTGTTGTGATCATCTGCAGGATGAAAGAAAAAGTTATACAAAGGCTCTTTCCAGGCAGAAGTTGTATTGATGGTAACAAATCCAACAATCAGGAACAGCGCGAATACGGCAGCAATTCTTGACAGATATTTGTGAAAGGTTTTCTGCTTCAGCTTCCGGTGTTCCGCCTGAAATATAGTTTCCATGGACTGCTGAAAGTGTTCCGAGGGTTCCGGATCGTTGTCGCATATGAGATCTTCAAAATCCGGATAGAGGTCATCCATAGAATCGCTTAACAGGTTATCTAAAATCTTGTCTTCAAAATCAGTTGTCTGTCTCATCCCGGAAGCCCTCCTTTATAAGAATCTTTTTCAGTTTCTGACGAATGTAATAATTTCTCTGAATTGCCGTGTTCTCCTTAATGCCAAGAAATTCTGCGATTTCCTTAAACTTATAACCGTGATAATAATGCAGATAGAGAATGGATGCATAACTTGGCGGAAGTTTCTTAATTGCTTCACGGACAAGCGTTCTTTCAACATAGAGCAATTCAGGATTATCCGCAGGATTAATAGCAGAACGAGAGACTTCATGTAAAATCTTTTCGATTTCAGCACTGCAAAGATTATTTCTTTGCTTTTCAAGAAGGCGGGATGCTTCGTGTCTCATAATGGTGTATAGAAAACGAAAAGCAACCTTATCATCATAAGAAGCGAAATTGTGACCATATTTTAAGACGCGTTCAAAAGTTGTCTGAACAATATCTTCCGCAATATCCTGATTCGTATGATAATGCCTGCATACTTCATGGATTAAAACTCTGCTGAATTTTTGATAAGCATATTCAATCCGCTGAAGGCGCAATTGCTCTGAGTTATTTTTATCATTTGTGTTCAATTTATGACTCCTCTCATATCAAAATTATGGAAGCTTTTGATGATTATGATGCAGAGAACGATGGGGTGTCCTCTGAGAACAGCTGGTTATTGGGTTCATCATAATCATTATAAGAAAGAGAAATACAAATTTTACTATAATTATAGTTAATCTTCTTCAATTACTTGTATTTCCAGATAATCAAAATCAATTGCTTCAATAAAATGATCAGAAGTAAAGCGTGCTTTGCTGTGATAAAGAAAATCCATCTTGGTTGATTCCAGCCACATCGGTTTTTCCAGATCAAATTCATAGCAGATTTCTTCTAAAGAACCATAAACTTTTTGGGTACGTGTCATATCTGCCTGATCCATCACGATAACGGTATCTTTTATCAGGCGGTTATGTTTAAAAACTTTTCCCCACATTCGAAACATGGTATATTTCCTCCCTTTCCCTCGTTAAGGTTAGTATATCTGCTTTTTTCATGCTTGTAAAGCAAGGAATCCATGATATAATAAGGGCAATTGACAAGTGAGCAGACAAGACAGAGGGGGTCGTCGTTTTATGAATGGAAAGGAAAGAAGAATTCAGATATTAAAAGAATTAGAGACTGCGTCAGAACCGGTATCCGGTACGATACTGGCAAAGCGCATGCATGTCAGCCGTCAGGTGATCGTTCAGGATATGGCACTGTTACGGGCAACAGATAAGAATATTATATCAACAACACGCGGATATTTGCTTTATAAAGAAGATACAAGCAAAGCAAAAAGGGTGTTTGTTGTCTGCCATGATATCGACCATATATGTGAGGAGTTATATGCGGTTGTAGATTGCGGAGGAAGGATGCTGGATATATCCGTATATCATAGCGTCTATGGAGTGATTAACGCAGATCTGATCATACAGAATCGCCGGGAAGCAGATGAATTCATCGAAAAGATGGAACGGATGGACAGCGAACCGCTGCTGACACTGACAAAGGGCAGTCATATTCATACGATAGAAGCGGACAACGAGGAGATTCTCGATCATATTGAACAGGTATTAAGAGCAAAAGGATTTTTAGTGGAGGAAAATGATGATTAAAAAATGGTTAAATCGCGTATTTATACAGGGACTATCCGGCATGGCGACCGGATTATTTGCAACATTGATCGTAGGGACGATCGTCAGTCAGATCGGAACGCTGATCGGAGGACAGGCCGGAGAATATCTGATCATGATGTCTTCGGTTGTAAAAGCACTAACGGGAGCCGGAATCGGCGTCGGAGTTGCGAATAAGTATGGAGAATCGCCGTTAGTAACCGTATCTGCGGCAAGTGCCGGTATGATCGGTGCATTTGCAAGTAAGCTTCTGGCAGGACAGGTGATCGTAGACGGAACGATTCAGCTGGCCGGTGCCGGCGAACCTCTGGGAGCATTTATTGCCGCCTACGTGGGAATTGAACTCGGACATCTCGTATCAGGAAGAACGAAATTAGATATTCTGGTTACGCCGATTGTTTCTATCCTGTGCGGTGGATTTGTCGGTCTGGTTGTAGGACCTCCGATTTCTCAATTTATGGCACAGCTTGGTGCCATGATCCAGTGGGGAACAGAACAGCAGCCGTTTTTAATGGGTATTGTAGTATCCGTTTTGATGGGCATGATATTGACGCTTCCAATCAGTTCAGCGGCATTAGGCGTTGTTCTCAATCTGTCCGGACTTTCTGCGGGTGCGGCAGCAATCGGATGCAGTACCCAGATGGTAGGGTTTGCAGTGGCAAGTTTTCGGGAGAATGGATTTGGAGGACTGCTTGCACAGGGGATTGGAACTTCTATGCTCCAGGTTCCCAATATCGTGAAGAAGCCGTTGATCTGGCTTCCTCCGATCATTGCGAGTGCAATTTTAGGTCCGGTTTCTACGGTTGTATTAAAGATGACGAATAATGCGATCGGTTCCGGAATGGGAACGGCAGGATTTGTCGGTCAGATCATGGAATATCAGACGATGGTGTCGGAAGGTGTTGCGGGACAGGCTGCAATTGTTGAAATCGTAGTTATGCATATCGTGGTACCGGCAATCTTAACGTATGTGATTGCGGAATTTATGCGGCGAAAAGGCATGATCAAAGATGGTGATATGAAATTAGATCTGTAATTCCATTTGCAATAAACGTTGCAAGCTTAACAACTTCATATAAATGTGTATTTTGAATGGTATGATAATTTTCAGTTCCGTATTCATCGACAATTCCGGTAATGGATATATGCCCCAGAGCGGGAAGCAGCTTATGGACACCTCTTCCCGGCTCTAAAGGGCGATTTGATAATGTGACATAACCGACATGATCTGCACAGCCCAGGCAGGCGTCGATGACTATGATATAGGGAGCTTGAATGTTCATATGAATCGAATCCAAAGTTTGGATCAGATTTGCCGCATGAACCGGCTCAGACAGATTTCCATAGACAATTGGAAGTTCTGACGACAGGTTTTCGGCAAGATAATGTCCGACCAGAGGACCAAGACAATCACCGGTTGCACGGTCTGTGCCTATGCAGACCAGTACAAGAGTTTGATTGTCTTTTTTTGTTTTTTTAATATATCGGAGCAGAGTGTTTGAAAAATGCGTCAAAGAGCCTTTCTTTTCCGGATTAAAATATATCGTTCTATTCATAGAAATATCCTCAAACATAAAAATATTTTGAAAATAGTATTTACGAAACGGGAAAATTTAAACAGATAAATTGTCGCAAAAATCAGATAAGATATATGGATAACTCGACGGGAACCGGCATTTCTTACCAAAGAATTATGATAATCTGATGACAGTTGAAGAAATAGAAAGAGGTGAAACGCCGTGAAATTGCCGAAGAATTTTCGTCAGATTGGAGAAGCAGCAGGGTCGACCAAGATATATATAGAAGATTATGTGATGACATATATTTCTGCAATTACAAAAGACAGCCGTACCTATGTCAGAGGTGCAATATTGTTTGGCACAATCGAACGGACAGGAAGTGAGACGTACATATTCGTAAATGGAGCAATGGAAGCTCAAAATATAGAGCTTGATCTGGATGAAACGGTATTTGATAACATCGTGTGGAACAGAATTTATGAGACAAAAGAACAATATTTTAGGCAGCAGCAGATCGTCGGTTGGTATTTGTGCAGGACAGGCATGTCGGTACGCTTAAATGATAAAATAAAAAAGACGCATTTTGAGAATTTTCCGGGTGACGGCAAGATATTATATGTCAGAGATCCGTTGGATGAAGAGGAGGCGATGTATGTATATCGCGGACAAGACCTGGTTCGCCAGACCGGATATTACATTTATTATGTAAAAAATGAAGAGATGCAGAACTATCTCGTCGATCTGCGAAAAGAACAGGAGTCTGCAGATTTTTATGAAAGGATGATGCAGCAGCGCCGGGATGAACGGATTGTGCGCCAGTCCAGAAATAAACTCGGCAGGAGAGAGAGACAGAAGTCAAATTTTGTAAAAAAGACAGCGGCGGCTGCAATCTTTATGTTTCTTCTGGGAGCAACGGGAACGTATGCGATTCTTGGACAGGCAGTATTTCCACGGAAAGTAGTAACGGCGTTTTCTGATCGGGTAAGAAATATCAATTTCGGAATAAAAGAAGCCGGCGATTCGGTAACGGCTGTATTTACGGCTGCGACGGATGAGAAAACGACAGAGACATCGGAAACAGCGAAGACGGAAACGATGTCAGATGCGAACTATCTTTACACCGTGCAAAGCGGGGATACGGTTACGAAGATCAGCCTGAAATTTTTTCAATCCAGAAAGTATGTAGGGAGAATTATGAGTGAAAATGGTCTGAAGGCAACGGATGCGATTTATCCGGGACAAAAATTAAAAATTCCGTCAGTAAAATAGAGGTGGTATCAAAAGAAGAATTGAGCTATAATAAAAAAATAGCAAAAAAAATGAGGGATACAAATGAAAGATTTTTCAATTTACGTAAATAGTGCTGAAAAAATTCAGCAGGCGAATAACAGAAAGAGATTCTATCAGAGATATCGGGCATTTCTGGCAATTGTTCTTGCGGTGATCGTATGTTGTACGATGGTCGCTTATCACTACAGGACATTTTCTTCTTTTACGAAGATAAAGACGGTGGTTGAGGAAAATTCATCGTCACAGAATGTGGAAGTGTATCGGGATGGAATATTAAAGTATGGTGAAAACCAGATTACGTATTATGACAAGAACGGCAGTAAAGTGTGGTCGAAATCGTATTCAATCAGCAAGCCTCAGCTTAAGATCAGCGGCCGGTACATTTTGATCGCGGATTTGAATGGAAGCAGTCTTTATATCTATGATGAGAAAGGAAAAGTTTACAATATTACAACACCATATAATCTCATGGATGCAGAGATCTCGGAACAGGGCGTCATTGCGGCGGCACTTTCGGCGAAAAAGACGAACTATATTGAGCTATATAATATAGAGGGAGAGAAGTTGGTCAGCATTAAGACAAGTATCAGCGAGAATGGATATCCGTTGGATATCGCATTGTCACCGAATGGGCAGATTTTATGTGCAAGCTATTTTGTCGTAGATGGGGTTGAGATGAAAAATCGTCTGACTTTCTATGACTTTAGTGAAGATGGAGAGAAAACACAAAATATACTTGGCGGATTCGACTGCGATAATACGGTTGTACCAACGATCACATTTATGGGTGCTGACACGGTTTGTGCTTTTGGAGATGACAAGATCCTTGTTTATCGGATTAACAATAAGCCTGTTTTGAAGAAAGAGACAGCAATCGAATCGTCGATCAAGAGCATCGCATATGACAGTGATCATTTTGCAATTGTCCGCGGCCATTATCCGGATGAAAAGGATGGCAGCTATACACTTGAAATTTTCAGCAAAAATGGTAATATGGTTGGCAAATGCGGCGTTGATGGAGAATATACATCCATGAATCTTCGCAATGACAAGGTTATATTTACAAGTCCATATCATTGTACGGTTTATTCTTCGAGCGGAAAAGTCTTATTTGACTATAGCTTTACAAAACATATTTTGCAGCTGCTTCCGGGATCCGGGGATCGCGAATACTTTATAGGATATGAAGACCGTCTTGATATGATCAGATTAAAATAGGAGGAATGAGTTACATATGAAGCTGATATTAGTAATCCCTGTTATTTATTTAGTCATTGAAACAATATTAGGATATCGTCGAGGACTGATCAAGTCAGTCCTTTTGCTGCTTTCCTGGATACTGTCTTTTGGCGGCTCCATTCTGCTTGTAAGGGAGTTTGCGATGAAGAGTGGAAATATCGATCAGTTTGCAGGCTTCTTTGAGCGATTTGTGGGACCGGAGCTGGCTCCTATGGCGTCATTGATTTTCCTGTTTTTGATCTTAATGGTTATGATCAAGATTTTTTGCCATATTATTATCCGATTTTCGGGGATTATTTCGGATATCCCGGTTGTCGGAACGGTCAATAAGATCTTGGGAGCGGTATTCGGACTGTTGAAAGGAAGTATTGCAGTATTTCTTATCTTTCTTATTTATTCCGTATACAATGGAGCTTATATGGATATACTGTGGAGAGAGATTCCTGAAGTGATGACGATTGTTGATATGCTTAAGGGGTATCTGCAGCAGTTATGGCAGCTTGTAGGATAGCGGAACTGTTACTAATTTTAAGTTTATCAAAAAAAGTGTTGACAAGAATAAAACAATATGATAATCTATACAAGCTGTCGTTGAGAAACGACAACGATTTACAAAACTTGAATTATTTTCCAATAATAACAATGCACCGGGGACGGCAGGCAGAGAAAATGGAAAATAAAAAAGTTCTTGACAAAGAATGAAAGTTTTGATATTATATAAAAGCTGTCGCAAAGAACAGCAAGATCATGGCGGTTTGAAAGTAGGAAAAAAGAGTAAAAAAGTTCTTGACAAGGAAAACCAAACATGATATCATATAAAAGCTGTCGCGAAAAAGACAGCACCGAACTTTGAAAACTGAACAATCACAGATCCTTGAAAATTCAG
>Ga0129309_1000299_pt1 | contig 42188 bp, 37 predicted proteins | sample L1105metagenome_FD_94439 | JGI IMG/M metagenome (GOLD analysis project Ga0129309, IMG submission 94439) | Ring-tailed lemur group fecal microbial communities from Wisconsin, USA - L1105 metagenome | ecosystem: Host-associated > Mammals > Digestive system > Large intestine > Fecal | place: USA...
AAAGATTAAACCCATCTTGAAAGAGTATACCGATGCCGCCCACCTTTTGAAGCCCAACCATTGGTATGAAGTTAAAATCCGTGTGGAGAATGGAGCCACCACTTATGCCATGGATGGTGAAGAGCTTTTCAGCTTACCGGTTGCCGATGGCAAAGGAGACGGCTATTTCGCTTCACATTTCTTGCACTAACAAGTAATCATTTGATTGTAAGTGTTTTAAGAGGAGTAACAAATTGAATAGGTAATGATTTAGAAACCACCCGGCTTCTCCGTTCTACTTGGATTCTCATATCCAAATCCTTATCTGCAAAGGTAAAGAAAAAAATCCTATTTGCCAAATAATCAATAATCAAATAGAAAAAGTCCAAAAATGATTTTTATTCGGCAGGCGCATCTATATCCAAACTATTCAGGTAGTCCGCTACAAGCCGCTCAAGTTGTATCCGTCTGAAATCGAACCATTTCTGACGGTATTCGCTTCCGTCAATGACATATTTAAAGTTTCTGAACGGTTTCCGTCCCGATACGGCTTCCCATAAGCGCCCTTTTATTCCGGCATCATCCGGTATGCAGTCCCGGATGAAACGCTCCATGATTCTGAAGGACTCTCCCGGTTCCGGTGGGTCAATGCGGACGCAGTTCTCCCAACGCTCCACCTTCCTGTAAACTTCCTGATAATATTCGTCAAAATCTCCACACTCATAAGAACCGTATGCTGCTCCCGGCACGCTTTCGGTTTCCAAAGTGTCCGGATTCAGGAAACAGACCATTCCCATGCCGGTTTCTTCGGCGATGCCACTGATTACCTTTATCGGATATTTCGAATATTCTGCCATTTTCCGTTTGCTTTTTAAAATGTAACAAGCACTCACGAAAATACATCATGAGATGGAAATAACAAAAACTTTTACGAATAAATGTAACGCAATCTGTCATCCTCATTTCTTGCGGCAAAAGTAGTTGTTTTTCAGGCCGGTCCCGCAAGGCGGCCCTTCGGGCTGGTTGCTGTGAAAAAATCTTCCTCACGCTTCGCGTGAGCGTATTTTTTCACAGCAAGCCTTGCCGGAGACCGCCGAAAAACAAACTGGAAGAAGCACAAGAAATAAGAATGCCTACCCGTGTAGGCGATGTATAACTCAAAAATTATAAGGCTATGGCAGACAAGAGCACAGAAAAGGAAAGACTGTTCAACGAGTGGTTCACAAAATCCTATGACAGATTGAGGGGAACGTTACGCCGGCACGGAATGCTGGACGAGGACAATTTCCATGACACCTACCTTTTCGTAAGAAAGCAGGTACTGGTTCCCGGAAAGGACATAACGGATTATGACGCATATTTTGTCGGATGCTACAAAAAGGCGGCTCTGGTAAAGATGAAAAGAGAGAACCGGTATGCCCATCCTGAAGACGATTTTTTCCTCAGATGCGGTGAGGAGGCGGAGTTTCTCTCCACGGACGACCTGGACGGATGCGAGAGGCTGGTAAGGGACATACTCCGCTTTATCCGGCAGAAATTCTCTTATGACGAATACCGGATGTTCATGCTCCGGTTCTACGAGGCCAGTTTCTCTTTCAAGGCACTGGCGGAATGCATGGGCATCTCGGCTATGGCAATATCACAGAAAGTATGCGCCATAGTGGAAGCGGTGCGCTCGCACAGGAGTTTTGCATGGAGGAGCCAGATGCTGGTAATCTAAGGAGCGGTATCCTGAACGGAAATCATTGTAATAACATCATAAAAAGAAAAGGACTATGGCACTTATCGTATACAACAAGGAGAATTCCCGTCCGCAGGAGGTTCTGTACAAGGGGAAGCGGACCATCAATCTGGACAGCAGGGGAACTGTCTATCTGTCAAAAACCATGTCAATCGAACTGGGGGTCCTTGGCGGAGGCCGGGTAAGTTTCGCACATGATGACGATACGGGAGACTGGTATATCTGCCGTACCACCGATGATGACGGGTTCATCGTATGGAAGGACAAAAGGTGTGCGAGATTCTCCGCCGGATTCATTGTGCACAGGCTCATGCAGCAGGCGAAGGTGGAGCGGAAAAGCGTACAGTTCATGATGGCGAAGACACCCATGGAGGTGAACGGAACGGTCTATTACAAGATACTGCTCTCGAATCCGATTTTGAGATAGGCTGTACGTAAAATAAATATACACAAATGGGCGTCCGGCCGGGCATAGACCCGCCGGACGCCCATTTCTTTTTGTCACACTCCATTGGTGGAACAAACAGGTTTCCATGCCTTTTCGTCTGTCATTCCCACCGTTCCACGTGTCAGTGTGAGTTCCGTGTACCGGTACGGACCATCTCATCAAGCACATCCCCATGCTCGTCCAGATGACGGTTGAGCACATTGTCAAGGAATGCCGGTACGGTCATGCCCTCGCTGAGCAGGGGAAGTATGCGTGCCAGTCTGCGGTAGGTCTCATAACTGATATAGGTCTGCTTGCGGTGGACGTACTCCCTGCGGCTGAGATAGTCGGCACGGTATGTCTTCATCCTTTCCGCAAGGGAGGTCCTTGACCGGACAGCGGGCTTATGGAAAACAGTCGGCTTTTCTGTCCTGCCATCGGGTATGGATACAGACTCCGTCTCTTCCTTTCCCCTGTCTTCCTCTTTCTCTATTCCGTCCGGATGCGTCTTCGGACATCCGTCGGCATCGGTCTCATGCGCCATGATCTCTTTCAGGCGTTCCTCATTCACGTTCATAAATTCCTTTCTTCTCATGCCTTTGGTCTGTCAGGATGGATAATGCCTTCTATCTCTCCGGCCAGCGTGTCAAGAGCGCTGCCTTTCAACAATTTCCCGGAAGGAGGGAAAAGCGTACTTCTGAAAAGGTTCCGCTCCTCGGGGGAGGTCTCCCTGCCATAGCGCTCCATATCCGGTATGACCGTATCGAGAACCTTCAATCCCAGCTCCTTGAAAAGAAGTCCGTACTGATGGGACAGCCTTTTGGAAACACGCCCGTCCATCCGGTTCCAGAACATACGGATTTCCTTCAAAGGCATGTCCGGGTTCTGCAGCATGAAGTCTTTCAGGGTCAATAAAAAGGAAAGGCTGCTTTGCATCACCATACGGTCCTGTATGATCGGGGTAAACACATAGTCCATATTGACAATCGTCTTAATGACTCCAGGCGAGTTCACCGTTCCCGGAAGATCAAAAAAGAGAATGTCACACCCACCTGTCAAGGGAAGTGCAGTATCCAGTTCCTTGCCCGGAACGCTGGTAAGAACAGGATACGCCTTCTTGCCCGTACGTTCGAACTGTCCGCACAACATACGCTGGAGATTCACGTTCTTTTCCACATTTTGGGTATCCCGGCTGCGCAGCGCCTTGATACTGAACTGGGGATAGTCACAGTCCACGACTGCGACATTATATCCCATTACGTAATGAAAATAACCGGCAAGAAGCACCGTCATGGTGGACTTGCCAACGCCGCCTTTCTGACTGCTCATGGCGACAAAGACACATCGTTTGCTCATAGGCTTCCGAATGATTGGTTAATAATCGTTTTGTTGTCCCGTCCTTTTTAAATCACGCCGGTGCCTTGTACCGATGGTTTCCCATATCGTGAAACTGTCATGTCATTCCGAGAACATTCCCGCCCCCCGCCGGTCCAAAGCCGTGCCGGAAAAATACAGGAAGGCTGTCTGCCGGTACCGTATCATTTTCACGGGGTCCCGACATTTCCGGAGCTTGTCGTGAGAAACTCCCATACTTACAATACGGTCTTCTTTTTTCCTCTTGACATATTGACATAACATCATGATGGAATGTCGATAGCAGGAACTGTCGGAGCACCGACATGGGGATATTCCGGTGACCGGGCATGACACCGTTTTTATATCCCGTTGCAAAAGTATGGCAGATGCTGCCAAATCCGGCTTTGGTGACATCAGATGTCATCAAATGTCACCAGATGTCCGGATACTAACAGAAAAGCAGGTGGTTATACTTCCATTTAAAAGCGGATGTTGAAACAAAATTTGATCAGAAAAAACCTCTTTTTGTGTAAACACTGCGTGACAATCCGAATTTATGAGGATTCTCTGTTCAAGCGAACAGAGCAAGTTGTGTCCTTGTCTGACAAAAAGTCTTTTGTCCGACAAGAACCAACTTGCCCGGCCGAAGCCGGGAATTTTTCTCCGAAGTCGAAAAATCAGGAAAAATGAAGTTGTAAAATTCTGCTATCAAGTCAGAGGTTTTTCAAATACGACCAGAAGAGCAATGACATGGTGACCGACAAAGACTCTAACGAGGGAAATAATTAACTGAAAAAATTGTATCTTATCGCATCACAAAACGGACGGAGCATCAGAAAGAAAAAGGACGGCAAGAATATCAATCTTGCCATCCTTTTTTGAGTTATTGCGAAAATCCTATTGGAATTTTGATAGGAACTGTTTAACTTTTCCTTTCAAGCTTATGTAACGGTTATCGCAGTTTTGAGGTAATGTTGCGCACAAAACAATACTAATATTGTCTTGCCCGCCAGTATCTAAAGCTCTTTGCAATAAAGCGTCCTTACAATAATTGATATTCTCATAATGTCTATACATGGTTTTCTCTATCAAGGTGTCTCTGCAAAAACCACACAACCCGTCTGAACATAACAGGAAAATGTCTCCATCATTAATGTTATATGTAATGATCTCAGGTTCATGCTCTACATCAACGTCTCCCAAGCATCTCGTTATGATATTATTATCAGGGTGGTTAAAGGCGTCTCTACTTTTAATTTCACCTTTATCTACTAATTCTTGAACTAAAGAATGATCTTTTGTCAGTAACTTAAGACCTGTATTGGGATTGAAACAATAGCATCTGCTATCTCCACACCATGCAATATGAGCTTTATTTTCAACTATCCAAACCAAAACAATTGTAGTACCAAGACCTATGGAGTCTGGTGATTTCACCACATGGTCGAGAATCGTTTGGTTAGATTTCACAATACATTCTTTTAGAAAAGTGTGTACTTTTGAATCTGAATCAATCAAATTGTCGTATCTCTCTGTCTTAAAAGATTTTTTTATGCTTTTAACAACCAAACTTGAGGCTATCTCACCAGCATTGGCTCCACCCATTCCATCTGCTACGATAGACAATGAGCCTATAGTAGATAACGGAATATAGCCGTTTGTGAATGGTTGGTCCCATGAATGAGTTTTTAAGTCTGCACATATTGCTACGGCATCTTCATTATTTGTTCGTTCTATACCGATGTCGCATATAGAGTTAATGTTTATCTTCATTGCAACATTACATAATTACTCGTGGTCCGTTTTCATTATCACTTATAGGCTTCGAAGTCTTTTCCTTTTTCTTGATAGTAACTTTTTCTTTCTCGGCTGGTTTATTCCTTGTTCTTGCAACAGGTTTATGGTACTCAACCTCAAAAGGGAAAGACGCAGGCGGACATCCCTGTTCCTGAATTTGCACAACGATATTGTTCACCCCTTCCTTCAGAGAAAGCACCTTACATTTATGACGAATCTCAGACATTTTTTCGTATTCAATCGTGAGCGAATCTGTAAGAATATTTACTGTAGTTGGATATATACCATCACTTGCAATTCTTTCAGCATTGATGTTAAAGACAAAAGATACGGTACCATTTTCTAGCGCAGTTTGAGAATCATCAACATCTACGACGAAATATTTATAATGCCATGCATTTACTTTGAAAGGAATCATTGATGATTTGATACCTTCATATTGGATTGTTATTGGATATTCTATCGTTGTCAGTTCGTCCGTCAAATTTGCGGGAATATTGAGAACGCAGTTATATTGGACAAAATTTCCGCTCTCTGTATTTTTGCTTTCTTTTGACGTTTTGTCTATATCACAACCCGTCTGAGGATTTATTTCTATATTAACCTTATCTGCTTTTAAGAATGTTGGAAAATCCGCCCGAATGGAGGTCTCAAATTTCTGATGTCGAAAAGGAATATCATCTCCTTTGTTCATCTTTAATAGGAAAGACTCACTTTTTAATACTTCCAACATACCTACCTTCCCTTTGGTTCTCACTAAAGCCTTATTGTCAAAACAAGTTATGACTTCTTCAAATTGAGGTGGAAGCATTTCGCCCTCATTATTCCAAAGCAAACCTGTCAAACCATTTTCTTTTATGGCCTTCAATTCTGAAGTCCAGGTCTTTTCTTTTTCCTGTTTCTGTTTATAACGATGTTCTATATCATTAATCATAATAGACTTTGGGCGCCTCATTAAATCAAAACTAATTGATACCATGTCTTTTTTTCCACATTTTGCCGCCAAGACATATGTGGAATCAGAGTTCTGCAAGAAACATTGCGCTATCTCTGAGGTGATTTTTGCTTGCTCTTTTAGATTTTGGGTTGAACTGCCTTGGGATAAGACAGGAGATAAACTCCTGTCCGATCCATTAAAGAGATAAACTTTTTTCTTAATGACGACAATTGCTATATTTTCATCATTAACGGATGATATAAATTGTATGTCATCAGCATCAAACTGTTTTCCTTGAAAAAAGAATGTACATGGAACACCTACTTCATCAATAAGCATATGATGAACGTTTTTCATTTTTTCCATATTCAAATAGGTATCGCATACTGCATAACCATTGAAATACGGAAATGCACCTGTATATTTTCCATTCAATATGTTACCATCACGATCTATGAATCTGTAGAATGTTCCTTGTTGCACCAAAAGTTTTCCATTTGAATAATAAGGGTATTGATGGGGTACATTACATCCTTCAATCCTGATCGAATCTCCATTTTGTTTGTATATTGAGGAAATGGAGGATGAACCTCGTTTTATAGACAAAGCTAATCCTTCTTTAAAAGGATATATCTCGTTATTAGAGGTTATAAGTCTTTTACCATTCATTGTCCAGATTACTCTTATTCCAGCTGAATCTGTTATGATTGCATCTATTCCATCAGCTGGTTGAATGTTCTCATACGAAGGGCTGATTAGCCATCTCGCTATTTGTGCCTTTACGCCAATCATAGCCCATAGGCATACCAAAATCAGTAAAATCTTTCTCATTCTGTTGATTCTTTATTTAAATGTGTCTAATGATTTGTTTATTTTATCAAGAAGGATAGAGTCTTTCGACAATTCTGCCCATTTTTTTGATTGTTCCAGATACATTTTTCCTTTAGACATATTTGACTTAATTATCTGATTGGGATTAACGTAATAACAAGCAAGTCGATATGCCGATTGAGCGTTAATCTCCGCAAAAGTCGAGTCATCCAGTTCTAATATTTTTGAGAATAAAGCCATAGCTTCATTACTATATCTATCAACCTTGGGCAAGTACAAGCCATCCTTCTCGTTGTCAAAAACTTCTATACCTAATATGTTTTTTCTCTTCAATGATTCTTTTTCAATGTACCACCCATACGTATAAGCCATTTGATAAATGGCAGGAATGTATCTTAGATTACTTAGACTATCCATCATAGATATACCGCGTTTTACCGTTGCAGCATCATCACTTTTTACATCATTCAGGGCTATTTCAAATTGTTTGTCAACAGAAATTGGTTTCTCTGGTGACAAGAAGAAAATACTTATTATTACAACTGCGATACTAATAAGACCTAATGCCAAAATGTATTTTCGTCTTGATCTGACAGGATATTGTCTCACCAAGGCTGCTTCTTTAATAATCTTTGCAGAAGGTCTATTCCCAGGTTCTAAAGACAGACAGTCATTTACTAACCTCTGTATGTCTGAAAAAGTGTTATTAACAATTGGGACTTGGGCTTTAGACTCCATTTGATATCTTCCACCTTCTTCGCCAAAAGGGACATTGCCTGTCAATATTTCAAATAAAGTGGCACCGAATGCCCAGATATCACTTTGACATATAGGCTCTGCATTCTCTTGAAATCTTTCCGGAGCCATATAAGCCATGGTGCCGCTGTTCTCATCGTCATAATAGAATCCATGCGTTCCGCTATGCTTTGAGCTGATTCCGAAATCAGTAATGGCATAGTCCTTGGTGTTGTCTATAAGAATATTGGCAGGCTTTATGTCTTGATGTATTATGGGTGGTTCATTTGAATGCAACCTGTTCAATCCAGATGAAACATCGAGAATGAATTTCCAAATCTCATCCGTTGATAGCTGTTTCCCTATCAGTTGCTCAGACGAACCGTACTTGCAATAAGGCAAGACTAAATATGGAATTCCTTCAAAGATGGAAAAATTGGTTGGTTGAAGCAGGTTCTCGTGGCGGCATTCATAAACAATCTTGAATTCGTCCCTGAATCTTTGTTCTCCCTCAATATCCAAGGCATTCTTGGGACGATAAATCTTTATAGCCACAAGCATGCCGGAATTCTCATTGTCATGTTCTCTGCTATCGATTTCATCAAAAGACGTATCAATCGTATTAACGTCTATGGCTAACCACACATCTGCTGTTCCACCTTCAGTACTTAACGGCTTTAACAGCCTGTAATGATTATCAAACAATTTGTTTGAGTCGGAATAATCTGAGAAATTCAGCATTATATACACGGAATTTGCAAAGAATGAGGCTGTCAAAATTCAGGCGCAGCCTCATTCTTCTTTTATATTATTCAAATTTCATCAGTTTCTCTGAGTTCATTCGCATAACTTTGGCTTCTAGGGCAGATGGAATCAGAGAATAAATGATGGTCTTGTATTCTAAATTGTATTGAATAGTAAGTGTTACATCAGAGGAGAAGAAAGTTAAATTCGTGTCAGTACTATAGTTTGCATCAAAGATGTACTTTTTATTTAGGAATTCAATGATGTTAGCCCTGTCGGCATCTTCTTTTACAGATAAAGTTATCGCTTGTACCGTTGATGAATAATTGATAAAATCGAGTGTATAATAAAACCCTACCATACCAAGGTATTTGTCATTTAAGCCATACACAATATACGCATCTGTAGTATTATATGGAGTGCCCATAAGAGAAATCACCTCATCTTTTGTCTTTCCCAATAACGGACTATAGTCTGTGAACAGGTCATGGTTTATGGTTGTTATCACCAACTGTCGGTCTTTTGGATACCATATTATTCCCGCTGTTGCTTCATCGTAGGTTTCAGCGTTTATATAAGCATACTGGGTGTCTGTCGTTCCTTTTTCATAGGCATAATATTCCGAATTAAGATATGTTTTCATTTCATCGTTTGTAAATGAAGGATTTTCTTTTGCTGTCACCGATACCGTATTGACTTTACCTGTCCATGTATCAAATCTGAAAACAAGATATCCGAATTCGCCTTCACTCAATAGATACATGATTTGTTTGTCGGTATCCGAATAAGATGATTTGCCGAACTTTTCATATATTTCATCCCTTTCGAGACCAAGAAATTCACAATAGTCATAAGGAAGAATACCGGTTACGTTAACTTCAACTACAGCTGTGCCTTTTGTAGTAATGACATCTATGTACGTGCGACCACCTGAGAAAACTTTTATTTCACCTGTATTGCCATCTACTTCGGCAATCTTGTCGTCGTGAGATGAAAATCCCGTTATGCTTGCATCTGTAATTAAAGAAGCGTAATCCGGTGTAAAGGTTTCAAAAGAGTTTATAGAATAGATGTTGAGAAGAAGACCGTATGTAAAACTTCCAGCAACTGTTTTCCATGTAAATTCGTATTTATTCCAATTAGTTATGACACCCTCTGTCGTACCAAGTTTTTCGGAAGTGATGATAAAACCTGCATTTTGGAGGTTATACGCATAATTACATTTTACATCTTCGTTGGTAATGGTTATGTCGGAATTGTATTTCTCTGAGTTGGAAAAATACATAACACCATCGTCAAAAACATTCCATTCTTCCCATCTTGGGATTTCTGGATGGTCATACACCCATTTATGCCCTACAAAACAGTCGAGGAAAGTCTCGTTTTTCAAATCATCAATAACTGTAGAGTTATCATCGTCGTTGCTACATGCCACAAAAACGAAAGTGGCAAAAAGCAAATACAATAAATTCTTCATTTTCTTCTATGTTCTAAATGTTAATATCTGAAAGTATATCCTATTTTCAATTGTAAATAGTTGTTGTGTTGTTTATAACCTGTCATGTTGATTGGTGCGTCTTGACGGAATATCTTCCATCGTTCACCTTCCCAGAATTTTTTTTCAGCCATATTGGTGAACATCAAGTTATATTCAACGCCAAAACTTATCCCTGCATACTCGTAAGCAAGTCCCATTTTTGCGCCAAAGTTAAACCGTTTCAAAGGTGATGACTCGAATTCAGAGGGATAATTGTTTGTCGTGAAATCTACTCCGTCCGTAGAGGTTTCCGTATAAGTAGCATGATCGCTATAAAGATTGAAGCTGCCCGTCTGTGACCAACTTTGCGGATATGTATACCCTGTGGGGGTGTCTGTCATTTGGTGGTTATGAATTTCATATCCTTTTAATCCGACAGATTTCCAATTCCCTGATAACTTCATCTTGGCAGACAGTCCATAACTAATAACAGGGCCCACATTAATCTGGATGTGACTTATTTTAGTTACCGGCAACCTATAGGATGCCAACACGGGAATCTCTATGAGATTCATCGTGTATTCTTCCTTGTAGTTGTTTTGCTGAGAGCCCTTTAAATAATAATTATCAGCAATACCCGATATAATGCGGGTTATATCTTCACTGAATGTATTCTTATATGTGTAGTGAATGAAGTTAAGCCCAGCCTTGAGATAGAAATTTTTGTATATTCTCATATCCGCGTATGCTTCTATGGAGAAACCGCTTTGTGAAGAAAAAGACACGGACTCTGAGTTGTTCCCCAATGCGTAATTCACGACACTGCCAGTGAAGTCTCCTCCCGATGAGGTGCTGATCATTGGCATCACATACCCTGCACTCACACCGAATGAGATAGCACGCCCGCCAATCCCAATATTCGGAATAACCGCAACAAAAGGCTTTGGTTCCTGGCTCACATTGATACCCAATGTTTGCTTGCCGGTCGTGACATTCACGCTTGCCTCACGAGTCAGATTAATCGGGTCATTGGGAGTGCAATGAATCCTGAGCAGATTGTCCGCCACTTTGGTAACCTGGCACCAATGAGGGAAGTCACCAAACCTCCAGTCCAGCGCGTCCGTAAGGATGTTCACATATTCGTCACCGCCTTCAGTACCAAAATGGAGGTCATTCTTTGAGAAAGCGAGATGGTCTAGACCCGCTCCCTGATAAAGGTTGATGATGACAGTTTTAGTAGGACCTTCCACCTTGATTTCCGCGAAACGCTCCACATTCTTATCATTCGCAAGGGCTGTCAGCTTGATTTTGCCATCTTCTTTCGTTGATACCACCCATCCCGGAACATCCGTCACTTTCCAGTTAGTATTGGAACGGATTTCAATGGTATTGGTTTCTCCTTTATACGGGAACGTCAGATTTTCAACTGACGGCACCAACATTTCCGGTGCTTTTTCATTCTTTACGACAACCGTTTTCGTTTTGCTACCCATTCTGACAACCACTTCGCAAATACGGTCGGCATTTTCCTCATTAGCCTCGCTGACTATGTAAATCTTGCCTTTTTCTTTCTTTATCTTGCACCATTCCACATTGTTTTCCTTGAGAGAGGCTGTCCAAGAACCATTGCCGTTAACGGTAATGACATCCTGTCCACCCTGATAAGGTATGACAATCTCATTGTCCGACAACGAGAATGGCTTTACCGTGCTTGGTTTCCTTAGGATACGGTCTATCCAAGCAATTCTTTTCTCGCTGTCCGGCACATAAAGATTGTTGCCGCAATTGATTACTTGTTGGAATTTAGACCTTGCTTTTTCCAACTTCCCTTGGTCTACCAGTGTGTTGCCTTCTTGATATAGCACCTTACAGCTTTGGGCTGACAGTTGCACACTGCCAAACAAAGCCAATGATGCCGTAATAACTAAAGATTTAATCATAAATTAGAGATTTTGTTTTTTAATGTTTCCGATATTCTGTCCCGCTTTTCTGAAAAAATACTTATCTGAATGGGCAAATCCTCGTTTGTAACGAAATCGAGGGTGTCGCACACCCCTTTGTATTCATCCAAAGCCACAATGATTTCCTGTATGAATACAATTCGGTTCCGGATGCTGTCTCTTGCCGATTTGTCATCCGTAACCTCTTTCAGAGCTTTTGTGTATATTGCTTCTGCATTGTTCAGCCTGTTTAGTGTCATTCCATAATTGAGCACTTTGATTTCACTCGCCTCCTGCTTTTGCAATGAAATGATGGAATCACCGCTGTTTTTGTATACCGCAAACGGTTCCAATACTTGTGGTCTTGAGTTCCATAGTATTACGGACAACAACACGGCACCAACCACAATGGATATAGTTGTAATGAGAACCAAGCGGTTGCTTTTGCCTTTCCTGCGGGCATATTCCGCAATGTATTCAGCCGAAGGTCGTTTTTGCGGGTCTGCGTTCAGACAGGCATATACAATGTTTTTAATCTTCTTGGAAACAGCATATTTAATCGGTGGTATTTGTGCCCCTTCCAATTGTGCCGCACCCCCTTGATTCCCGAACGGCACGTCTCCTGTCAAGATTTCATAGACAGTTGCCCCGAAAGACCAGATGTCGCTGCCTGCATCAGGCTTGTATCCATCCTTAAACCTTTCCGGAGGCATGTAAATGGTTGTGCCGCTGCTCTCGTTGTCCAAGTATCGGTCATCTTCCACCCCGGACTTGACACTGATGCCAAAGTCGGTGATGCAATAGTTTCTGTTGGAGTCAATCAGAATATTCGCCGGTTTGATGTCCTGATGTATTATTGGAGGGTTGACGGAATGGAGAAAACTTAGTCCTGCGGAAACATCAGCCAAGAATTTCCAAATATCATCCTCGCTATCCAGTTTGCCTATAAGAGATTCTGCGGAACCATTCTCGCAAAATGGCATAACCAAATAGGGCATACCCTCACAGATTGAATAATCGGTGGTTGGCAACAGGTTTGTATGATGACAATTGAAAATGGTCTTGAACTCAGACCTGAAGTTCTGCTCACCGTCAACATCAAGAATGTTCTTGGGACGGTATATCTTTATTGCGACAAGAACACCGGTGCCATCTACCCGTATCACATCATCGGTATCTTCCGACAATTTCGTGTCAACTGATTCATAGTTTTCCGCCAACCAGACATCAGCCGTTCCTCCTTCAGTGCTTAACAGTTTGATAAGCCTGTAATGCCTGTCAAACAGCAGCCCTCCATCTATGTATTTGCTTAAATCCTGCATAGTATTTATTGTAGATACAGTGTATCTCCTTTTCTCAATTTTGAGAAAATGTCAATACCGTTCAGTTTGGCCAATGATGCCAACTGAATGCCGAATTGCTGTGATATTTCGTATAATGTCTCATTAGCCTTTACCCGATATGTATCTTGAAGCCCGTAATATTTCTTTTTTTTCCTTTCCAAATATACCACATCACCTTCTTTCACTTGTAATGAAGATGATAGCTCGTTATATTCCAACAGTTTTGATTGGGGAATGTCATATTTTTGAGCGACCGATGCCAAACTTTCTCCCGGGTACAGAATCGTGCAACGGACTTCATTTATGTCAACCACGAACTTTCTCACGATGTTTGTCACCTCCATCTCTTCTTCGCTTTCTTCTGCATCAGCCATTACACAGCCTGCATCGAAGATTGGTTGTTCCGTTGATATTTGCCGGGTTATGGTGACAGTCTTGCCTGCCCGCAGTTTAACGCCACCATTTATGGCATAGAGCTTATAAGCATCTATGAACCCTATCAAGGCTTTCGCATAATTCCCTGCAGTTGCGTAACCAGCTTTTTGAAGTCCTATAGCCCATGCACGATAATCATATACACTGTTCGAGAACAAGTTTGTGTATCTACTATTGTTCTTAAGGAACTCAGCATGGTCTCTGTAAGATTCCAAGGCAGATGAGTATTTACGGAATCGGCTCTTCTGACGTTCATCATCCCACGCAAGATATACCGCTCCCGTCCATCCGCCATATGCCTTTACTCCAAAATGATTGTTGGCATTCCGGGGCAACGTGCTTTTCCCGGCACCCGATTCCAAGATTCCTTGCGCCAAAGTTATGGATGCCGGAATACCGTATTGTTTCTCTTGTTCCAAGGCTATTTGTTTGTATTGGGAGATATAGGAATAAATATCTGATGAGGATTGAGCACTACACGACATGTTGTATGTTAACACAAATCCCCAAAGAATGCCAAAAGTTTTTTTCATTAATAAGATATTTTATAGCCATCAATGCCCTTTGTCGCTATTCCCAACGAACCAAATTTACCTTTGGTTACTCCTTTCTGTATTTTAGGAGTTCTTGAGGGCATCTTTTTAATTACTTCTCCAAGAGCACGAATAACTTCTGTAGCAAAAGGATTGTTCAAGCCAACTACCATTTCTTCAAGACGCTCTCGAATAAAACCAAGATACTTAGTATGGGTTCCAACATTTTCAATAAAACCTATTCCTAAATAATTAGCCAGTCGTTTATTAAGTTCTTTATTAAAGCTATTGAGAAGTTTGGATGGAGAAATGTATTTAAGCAATCCCGCCAAGATCTTTTCAAGTCCCTTTCCTGCCACTTTAAATCCAGGAATAGGGAAACATGAAACAATAGCGACGAAACAACCGAAAAAATTTCCTAAGGCAAAACAAAAGCACGCATCAATAAGATTAAAAGCAATTCCTATTCCCGGCGCACATCCACCAACAAACAGGAAACCCTCTATAGAATGGTATATTTTGCTTAATGTTGATGTGTTACCACTCGTCAGTTGTACCTCCAGAAATGTTGTGCATGGATTTGGGCAATGCGTATTTTGAGCAATAAATGATTTGTACTCTATCGTTTCTGTAATTTTCAACTTGCTGCAAACTGTATAAAGTTGATTTTCAGGAACCTCTTTTAGAATGTTTAATATACTTGCAGGAACTCTTGGCATAAGACCTTATTTATCAAGATTGATTAAAGAAATCGTTATTGGCATCGAGATACAAGAGTTGTCTATGATTTGTCTTTGAAGTTTTATCTCCTGATTATTTTCTACAGCCAACATATAGTTTTTCTTATCCTTAAACTCAATATCCACATAAAGGCCCCGTGAGACAAATTTCTGTCCGGCTGTTCCTTCCACGTGAACATTTATAGAAATTCTTTTGAACTCCTCCTTGCCATAGATGGCTATCAGCTCTTTCCTAACAAAAGCCTCAACGTCCATTTTGGTGTATAGTCGGTCGTTTGTTAGCGAATAGTAACGGATGAGTTCATAACGCTGGTCGGCAGTTGCCTTGTCCTTACCGCCCAATGCGGAAACCACAACAGGGACATTGCTTTCGGTTACAGGAAGTTTCTTACATTCCAATTTAGAAGAATCAGTGCCGGCTGTAACATGAAGTACATTCCCTAAAGCACCTTGCGTAGTCAGGAAAGAAACCTTTGTAACGGAGCTGTTCGTGGCTTGCTTAATATTCTTCATCACGTACGTACCGCTGTCAAACTTAAACTTGTCATTCTTTTCTCCTACTGACTTTGCAATCTTATTTACAAGCTCCTTCAATCGCTTGATGTCCTGCCCGTCCTTCAATCCGTTGTACTCTATAAAGGCATAATAATCTTCCACAAAGCGATTGTATAGATTGCGGATGTCCCTGTATAAGTCGCCATGATGGTAGCAATGCGCATCAAAGTCACGTATGACAAACTCTTCCGCTGACATGGAGAACCCCTGTTTGTGTGCAGCATTGCTTGTTTCAAGTACCGACACGAAGAAAGAACCGTCCTGCTTTTGAAGTTTTGCCACAGGGACAGCCTGTGTCAATGTGACAGAATTCAGGTCTACGTTAACGACAGGGATGGCGTTAAAGATGACTTCGCAATCATCACTCACGATATAGTTTTCCGGGAACTCCACTTGAAGCCACAAAGTCTCGTCATTGAAACAGTTCAGCACATCACTTTCTAACCAGTTCTGGAAAACACGGGGATAGGCTCTCTTCTTAAAGAGGTCTCTGTTGCGTGTCTTGTCTGTTATAGTAACCAGCACACCACCAGGCAGTTCTTGAAGTCTCTCTTTCCAATATTCAATGACGGACAAGAATCTGGTTGATACCTGTTGAGCATCGAAAGGTTCCAACATCTCAATATCTTCCATCCGATTCATCGTGCTGAATTCTATGGACTCTACAGAGCTTCCCATGACGGATATCGCTTGCGGATATACATTGTCTTTCTTGTTTAAAAAGAACGAAAATCCCTCAAGCAACTCTACCTCTGCCTTGGTATGAATGCCTATCCAAAGAATATTCGGCTTTTCCATCTGAATCTCGTAAACGTATTCCTTACTTGTCAGCCGGTTTCGTGTGAGCACATAAATATCTTCATATGGAACGAGCATGTTCTTGAAAAGCGGCAGATAGCTTATTGCCGTTTTGCTCGATTTTTCTTTATATGTGAATGACACCCCGGAACCAAGCTGAATGCAATCGCTGTCTTTGTTCTTTTTAAACAGAGGTGAAACTACAGCTAAGGCCGGCATGGCTTCAACATCTTGCATAGGAATAAAGTTCTCACAGAACCGGTCGATTAACTTTTGGTCAAAACCATCAATCACATCACGGATTTTCTGTGTCTCGTACAACAAGGCAACCAGCATCATCTTTGCAATCGGATCCATGAGTTGATAGTCAACAGGTTCCGACATCATTGACTGCAAATGCGTTATGACATCATTTATTCTTTTCTGTAATTCAATATCCATCGCTATATTTTGATTCGCTTAACAGTTGGTTCCATCAAAAAACTGACATCCTTCTTATAAGGCGTGAGTATTCCGAGACCGTCATCAAGCATTCCTGAAATCCGAATGGTAACTTCATATTTTGAGAGCAGCTTATGATTCGATTCACGCTCTGTTTTTATTGATCCCAATTCTATTGATACACCAACCTGTTTTAATTGCGGTTCGTAGGCATTCAGACTTTTTTCAATACTTTCTTTGCATTCCTTCAATGTGACCTCATTGTAAAGTCCATTACTGTAGGTTACGTTCTGTCCATGGTTGAAACTCCGGAAATGCACGTTGGAATACTCATGATTCCAATACTCAAAGCCAAAATCATCATCCGCTATGAAACTGCCTTTAGGCGAAAACACGATCAGCTCAATAAAGTTATCAATCATGGCGATTCGTTCATCCAGACTTCTCGCTATGACCGCTGAACCGTTTTCGTAGGTTAAAGGTGTTTTTATGAATCCCATTATTATATCTGCTTACCGACAAAAGGATTGCCTTTCCTGATCTGTGCATCATAAGTCTCCACCTCGGAACATATTCCACCCTTGTATGCAACGACCTTAATGGTTACATTTTTCGGCGGTTCTTTGTGCCAATCGTCCGTAAATCCGCTCTCAATCACTATCGTGTTACCGGATTTTGAAGATTGATTTGGCATACTTCCATCAATTGTATAATAGATGGTGGCTCCCGGGGCATTGTTTGTAACCCTTATTTGTGCGCTGCCGAATTTTATCATCTGGCGCAGCTGACTTTTCTCTATGGAAGGTGCGGGAAGAGAGGTGTTCTCTACCTGGCGAACCGGTTCCGCACTGAATGTCTTTACCTTCTCATTTATTGAGTATGAAAAGTTTACGCCTTCACGTATGATTTCGTAAGCGTTTTTATAGTTGCAGGAGGTATTGATGAAAGCGATATACTGTTCGGGATTGCCCACAGTGATGTAATCGTCCAAACTACATGCGCAGTAGAATGCGCTTGCCAATTGCTGTAAACAGGAAAGAAATGTCATGGGCGTCATCGTGTCCTGTTCCTTGTCCACCGTAATCATCAGTTGTTGTACCAATGGCCAAAAGATTTTCACGGCATCCTTCTTCTCTGTGAGCAATTGCTGCGGAAGTCCTGCGTTTATATCTTTCAGGACATGAAGGAATTTCTGAGCCTGTTCCTCATACCTGAAATGCGATTTTACGTACAGACAGGGAGGGACAAAGTCCTCTTCGTCCGTCCGCCAGCAATACTCGTCATAGAGTATTCTTGCTATAGGCAATGAATTGTCCGGTACCGGGCTGTTTTCTTCAATAACCATAAAACCGTATTGTGTCTCACACATTCCGTCATTGGTATCTCTTGCACCGTCGAGAGCCGAGATGCAGAGATAAAACCTCGAATTGGTGTCTTGCGAAGGCAGAATGGCACGGGTGTCAAACGAGTTGGTATAGTTCGTATCGTATTGCACATCTATCAGACTTCCGTTCTTGGTCAGTCCTACACAGTCGATGGACACAATGTCTATCACCTCGTTGTTGATGTCAACAGACAGGCTGAACTTCCTGACACCAGGTAAAAGTCCCATACGTCCGCAAGCACTTAGAACCAGCCCCTTTGAAACTAATTCTTCCGTACATTTATCCGAAAGGGCGAGAATCTCATCCGTCAGTCTCATGCCCTTTTTCCACATAATCCTCTTTGGCATATCAAATGTTTGTATTAAAATTCAAGTAGTTGTAGATTGTTGTGTCAGAGATTCTTAACGGACTTGCATCCTTGGATATGTCAAACTCCAGAATGGAATCTACAGACAGGAAATAGTCTTGCACGAATTGCCGGTATATCTCTATCTCATCGACAAATGACAGAAAATCCACATCGCAGTCGGTATCAGACCAATACGATACGGTATAAGACATAACGGGTTCTGAGTATTTGTTCCCGGCATAAATCGAACCAAGACTATTTCCTTCCGAACAGTCGTAACGTGGATTTTCATCCTGAAACTCCATGTGTTTGTTCCGGGCACAAACTATAATTCCTTCGTCATAAAAGACTTTCCTCAACAACAATGTGATAAGCGTTCTGTTTCCCCGGATGGTCTTACAAGAGGTTATATAGGGTATCGTCCTTTTTATGAACCTGTTTTCCCTTTGCTCGTTTGTCAGGCTATCAAGCAGGATATTCTGCATTACGAGGTTGGATTCTACGTATTTATTGAGGCTTTCCCTGACTTGTATCCGCAATTGGAAAAGCAATGTGTCTATTGGAGCGAAGAACCTGTAAGCCTGTTCCTTTTCTTTTTCCTGTTTGGCATACTCTTCGGCGAACTTTTGCTTCTTGTCCTGTTCAGAAAGATGGTCAAACCTGTCAATGCTGTGAAATAGGTATTCCGGCAAGGAGTTATACAGACTGTTCCGCCCTAAATGCAGAAGCAATTTGTTTTGACTTTGCTCAATTTCCAAAATGTCTTTGTAGACATTGCGCTTGTGCAATCCGCAGAATTTCAGGAAGAACGTATCCTCGGGATAAAGCTCCATGAACACCTCCGCATTTATGTCCTGCGGGACACCTGCCGGCTTGAGTGTAGTCTTATAATCCGTAGTTTCTTGCATCTTTGCTTAATTCCACATACCTTATCCCTTTTTCTGTTGATACCTGGATAATGTCATATGGAGGGATACCGATGGTCTTTAACGACAAATCCATAAACGGGAAATCGTTATCTATGTTCTCATAGAAACACTTGTGAAAGATAGTCCGATAACTGAGTTTTCGCAATTCGTCATTGGATTGTATCGTTTCTTCCAATTTTGATTCAGGGATATGTAATTCAAATTCTTTTTCCGGTCTGTCGGAGATTATCTTCTCAATGAACTTGTTGTTACGCATGTTGATCTCCACGACGTTAACCCCAAGCACTTCCTTTAGTGCGGTCAAGACATCCTTGATCGGCATGTCGGCAGACAGCTCTTCGCAACGGACAATATTATCCCAACGCTCGTGGGCAGGACAGTTGCTTTTCCACGAGGAATACTTATATGTGTTTATCGTGTTGGTCATGCCTTCAAAACGCCACATCTTGCCTAATAACGTTTTGAATGGTGTAGGCTCACCCTCAGAGGTATGGATAATCTTCATGGCCTCCTGTGCCTGCATGGCACCGACAATGGAGGCGCTGATAGGTGTCGTAGCCACACGTCCTGCGGATGTCTGTGCCCTGACCACATCCGCACATCCGGTCCGTAACATGATATGATTGAACTCTTCCCGCGAAAGGTTACACTCATAACAATTACCCCCCGGGGCGTAAACCTTCACCACTCCTGTCATGTTTTCTATACTGCCGTCAATCCAGGTTTTTCCCACACGCATACAAAGCCGGTTTAATAGGTATCTGGCTATCCTGCTGTCGAGACACCCGATAACGACATCCACATCCTTGTATAAACCTAACCCGACCTCCGAGAACAGATTACCCACGATGGGATAGACCTTGATTTGCGGGTTAATCTCCATTGCCCTTTGGGCTGCCACTTCTGCCTTGTAGGCGTGTCGGTATGCATCCTCCTCTCTGAACAGGACCGACCTTGTAAGGTTGGACAATTCGATGCGGTCGAAATCACAAACGTAAATTGACCCGACACCGAACAGCGTAAGGTTCTTGATAACCTCATTCCCCAAGGCACCGGCACCAATGACAAGCACTTTGGCGTTTTTCACCTTGTCTTGCTTGAACCAGGAAAGGAGTGTAAACACACCCTCTCCCCATTCGTATTGTTTTACGGTTTCCATATTCACGATTACTCTTTATTCCGTTTCAATGTATTGGAAGATTGTGTCACCAATCTTGAATGTGTCGTTATTCGACAATATGTTAGGTCTGCCGACCGCCAATTCCGCTCTCGTGTTATAAATCACACCTGTCGCCAATGGTTTTATCATAGGTAATTGTTTTTCGTGGTCGATGAACAACTGGGCATGTTCCTTGGCTACTTTGTTGCTTTTTTCCCAATTCATCTGTATCTCACAGTTTCCGGTCATGCCAATGGAGACTTTGTTTCCACCACCTGTGGCATTCATCCATTTGTGAATAGGAATCCGTTGACCGACTCTGACACCATTCTGAATGACAAGGAAGTATTTCTCCGCCAGCATTCTCACCGTGACCAATGACGCTCCCAACCCTCCACCGTAAATAATGAAATCAAGCAGCATGTTCATCCAAGGCCAACTCATACTTGTGAGACTTGAAAAATACAATACGATAAATCCGATTACGGAAGAGCATCCTCCACCGATCAAGGCACTCTTCAGAGGAATAGACGATTTGATTGTAAGGGCAAGCGACGCACACACCGAGAAAAGCACATATGCAGGAAACGAACAATACCAAGGAATATAGCCCACATGTATTACCGTCAATAACGAGCAAAGGATGTCTGCTCCAATGGAAAAGGCGAGCATTCCGATCACGCCTGTGAGAAATGAAAGACCCAGGATCTTCAAGCTTATTTTCCAATTCTTCTTCCTGTATTCATCGTTGTATCTGAAGATAAGGGACAAGAAGAATCCCAAAAGCAGACCAATGGTAAGGAATGCAGAAGTCTTGCTTTCACATTCAAGCGTCAGGTTTGGCATGTTCTCGCCTGGGGTATAAAACAGGCTGACAATACTCTTTGAGACACCCTCAAAACTTCCTCTTCCGCCAAGTTCAAAGAAAAGCCAGCTGACAAAACCGGCGCATATACCCGCAATTGTCTGGTGGCATTCTTTCAGCGATTTCAATGTAAACACTTCCTTCCATTCCACATGCTCCTGAATGCCGACCTTACAGTTCTGGCCATATTCTGCGCATTTGTAGCCGTTCTGTTTCCAACAATGCACGTGCATGATGTGCTTGCATCGCATGACTACACTTTGTCCTTCTATAATCTGTTGCTTGCAATAATGGCAAATCCGGCTTGAGATATTCTTTTCCGGCACATACTTCCTATAATATTTGGCTTCAAATGCCTTTGACCTGAACAACGGTATCAGCACTTTCATTACCAAGACAAAGAAGACAATTGTAAGAATCGCTACAATGACTGCTACTAAGTATTTATATATGGAATCCGAGGTCGATGCGGCATGTTCCGGCCAAGGTCTTTCGGCAGAACCGATGGAAAAGTCCTCATTTCCGACCATATCGCCCTTCCATTCTGCTGTATAGGATGTCTTGCCAAAATATGTTTTGGAGGAAGGCACGCTGTACGTGAATGAGAAATCATACATCTTGTCATTTACAATCTCTTGAAAATCATATAAGACTTGCGCCATGTCGTTCGCAGGCTTATAGTCTCCGTTCCTGCCTTCGACTTTGGGATTGCATATAGCCATTAACACATTCTCTATGTCAGCGTCCTTGCCTTGTTCCGTATAATAGAACGCATATACAGTCGGCACTAAATGGATCGTATCTTGCTGGTATTCGTTAACCTCTATAAACGCAATATTTTCCTCGAAAGAGGGACTTTTATTACCTTCGGTAAAGACAAAGAGAATGTTCTTGTCCGCATTTTTTGCGGCACGTCTTGAAATCTCCGAGTTCCTTTTATAGTTTTCCTCTCCAACAATCGAGTTTTCTTTTTCGGAACTTGTTATACTGAATTCTGCTAATTTTGAGAATAAAGCCCCGTAAAGGTATTTATATTCGGAGGTCTTTTCAAAACCCGGCTTAAAAGATTCGAGATTCTCAGGTGTTACAAGCTGGCTGGATGTCACCTCATCTCCGAAAAAGGAAAGATATACACAACCTTTAGGGGATATATTAACCAAATGGGAAATGGCTTTGTAGATTTGTGATTTTCCTTCTTGCGGAATGCTCAAGTCTACCAATACAGAGAATGTGTATTCCGCCGGAATGCGTTGCCCCGTTGTTATGGCACTTATCTTGCAAGATGAAGGAGGAATTAACGAACCTTCTTCTTTTATGACCAAATAGTCTTGAAGTAGATCTGTTGCAATATTCTGTATTCTTTTGCCGTTGGCATCCAATACATTGAAATATAGCGTAAGTGAATCCTTGCCCACGCCATATTCGTATTTCTTATCACAAAATTTGATTCGTTTTACATTTTGCCCGAATACTGGTAATACGGCAAAGATTGCTAAACATAGTGCGATCAACTCGCAAATTATCTTTTTCTTCGTGTCCATATTTTTAAGTCTTCTAATTTTTCTTCACCATAACAAGCCTCGTCTACGGAAATCTGTCCATTCACAACAGGGATGGCTGTCAGTATTCCATCTGCTGTTGAGTAGAACAGGATGAATCTTATATTGCTAAAGTCATTTGAAATGACTCTTTTGATAGTCGGTATGCTGCAATGGGAACCATTGATGTAACATCCGATAAGTTCATCATCAAGGTTGTGTTTGGTTTGCGATACAGATTTCAGTATATACTCTCTCTTCCCGTTCTTTTCGCAGGTGTATCCATGCACCCATGCTAATAGCCCGTTTTCGTAAGTTGTCTGCAATTGGCACATATCAATAATGGCGCCGTTAGACAACTCCACTCCGTAATGGCTGTCAATCCGGTTGGAAGCTGCCCGCATGATATTTCTGTGATCCTCCTGTTTAAAGGAAGTCCTGTCGCTTTCTACAGCCCATTTATGCAATTCTTCCAAGGAATACATCTTTCGCAAATCGGCTTTCGAGTTTATGCTTAAATCAGGATCTTGTTTAAAGGTGAATATGCCTAACTCCTGATCGGGAGTGAGAATATCTATCACTATCGCAACCAGAAACTTGGGGTGGGTAGGATGCTTAAGCTGCATCTGCACGTTACTGTCGGCATTGCTGAAAAACACTCCAAGCCCCGGATGGGAGTGTACCCAGCAAGTCATATCATATTGGAGGTTGGTCTCTCTGCGTAATCGCCTTAGCTTTTCCGCGACTTTCAATTTTATCTTTCCACCAAAATTAAGCTCATACTCTTTGAAAATCGCATCATCACCCGGTTTTACAATCTCTTCTAATGATACATAGTATTCATCATTCTCATCATCATGAACCCAGCGTCCAAGCACCATACAGCCGTCCTCATTGGGATTCTCCGGATTCCTGAGATCTTCTGCGTAAAGATTGTATATGTCTTTAATACACGTGTTTTTCAGATAAATACGTCTTACGGCGGAGTCTGAGCAGAAATCAGCACAGTCTATCGGGAAATATGCAGGATTATGATGTACGTCTTCAAGACTCTGTTTTTTTAATATGGAAGTTGTTTTCCTCCTTACCACAATATCCGGATTTGCATTCTGCCGGATACGTTCTTCCTGACTTATTGTTGACCTTTTCTTTCGGGTAGATTTCCTGATTAACAAAATGATCAAGATGACAATACTGGTAATCAGCATTCCAAGAACAACATTGATAAATACAGATTCATCGGAGAACAAACGTTTTGTCAGTATTGTTGAGATGTCCTCGTCAAGAATTGCATCGCAACAATTGTCTAACACATCTTTTCGTTCCGCAATCTTCTCCTCCAGTATGTTTTTTAATTTAGTTTCGTATTCAGACTGCCTGGGAAGTTCGTTTGCGTTGAAATTTGATGCCACGAAATTCCCGACAAACGAATCCATGCCGTTTTCATGCTGCGAGATAATCGTCTCTTTGTCGTTGAGATATTCCCGTAACTGATGATTCCGAATGTACTCTTCCCGACTTTCTTGGTCTTTTATATATTTCAGCGATTCCGAATGTTGGTCAACTTCATCCTTAAATGCTTGGACAAACGTTGATGAATAGAATGAATCCTTCTCCAAATGTTCTTTAAATAATGAAACTATCCGGTCGATCGACACCTTCTTTGTTCGTGGCATTTTCTGCCCTGTTTCATTATTAAAAAAAATCTCTGCTGTCGGTTGAGGTGATTCCGTATTGTCTGCGCTCTGATTCTCATTACTTTGGGCGGAATGTGTTTTCTCCCATTTCACAACGGAATCTCCTGTCCGCCACAGTTCTTTATTTCCTGCTTTTACAAATTTACTACAATCTTTGTTGATTAATAGTGAACCACCTGCCGCAATCGTCCCTACGTATGCCCCATCTATATTGACATCTATATGTGTTGTCCTGTCTTCATTGTATACGGCTTTAAGAAAAATGGTCGAATCTGAAGTCACGTCATATACCATCCTTTGCGAATACGCTTGTGAAAACAGCAACAAAAGCGAAGTGATAATTATTGATTTTTTGCTAAATATACTCATGATGAACCTTTTAGATTGATGTCTTTTTTGATTTTCCGTTTATGTTTAAACCATTTCTCTTCCGAATCACATCTGTTGCTTTCTGCCTTGTCTCATTTACGACACGATTCTTTTGTGCTCTTACTGCATTGCGGGCACGCCGTTTGGCCTCAGCTTCCGCCTTGTCCGCAATGTTCTGCTGCATATCCATCATCCGCATTTGATTCCTTTTGTTTCGGAAACCTTGAAATATCTGATTACCGATGAATGCAAGTACGGCAAGAACGATACCACCTATAATTATCCAGAAGTTACGTTCCTTTTCTTTTTCAAATGCGGCTTGTTGGGCTATCGCTATAGAGTCATTCCGCGCTTTAATCACCTGGGCTTCTTGCTGTGCCCTTAACTCTTCCGCCTTTTGTCGAGCCTGCAATTCTTCGGCATTCCTTTCTTCTAACATACGTTTCTTGGATTCATACCTGTCCATGACATCCGCTATCTCTGAGACAAGTGCGTTGTCTGTGATTTCACGGCGTTTTTGCCGCAGATAATTGATTTCATCCAAAAGATTGTCGGAAAATGGAAGTTCTGTGGCTTCTGAAAGCAATTCCTTCACCATATTGACGCTTTCAAGCACTTTAATCGCAACGGTATTATCCGATTCTATTTCCATTGTTGAAGTGATCGTTTGGATAGACGTTCTTGTTATGTTTGTTCCTTCTTTTGAACCAAGAGGAATTTTCAAGTCCCTGCTTTTACCAAACAACACATATCGGCCTTTCTTCGGCTTATATGCCAAGTATATAGGTATAAGTATTTCCGTATCGGACTTGACATTGAAAGACAACTTTGGCTCTGCCTGTATCAGATAGAATCCATCCGTTGACTTCTGATATTCAACTCCGGGAGGTATCATAAAAGCCTCGGGAACCATATCCGTGACAGATACATCACTGCTGTAATTGCCTGTCCGGTCAAAGAACATGACCGCAACCTTACTGAGATCCTTATACTTGGAATTTATACTTCCCAATTTCTTCTGCTGTCCAATAAACTTGACTGTCGTTTGGTTGGCAGAGTTGGTAATTTCATAAGTCAAGATTATCCTGTCACCATCAGTTGTATAAATCGTATCCTTTTTCATCTTGCCATATAGATGAAAGGGCAATAACAAACATCCCAATAGTATAATTCCAACGAATCTCATGTCATTTCGATTTTATTCGATTGTAGTATGTTGTGATTCTTGACATATAATTACCCTTGGCTCGCCTGCTGTTCTTTTGCGCACAGTTATATAAGGCTTCAACATCCCCCAAGATTTGTTCCTTTGTCGTTTTCCCATTGTGAAGATCAATATAGTAGGTTTCCAGCCTTTTATAGATGTCTTCAATCGACAAAGAGCAATATTTGCAGTTATGAATAACTTTCTTTCTGTCATTGTTACATGAAGTGACAGTTAATTTCTCTAAATCGATCGAGTCAAGTCTATTGCGAATAGCCATGAATTGAAGATAACCCTTGTCTGAAGAATTATAATTACGGCGGCTGACAATTCGTTCTACTTGCTCTTTCAAATCGTCAATCGATGTATTATAGATTTTATATAAAGTTTCCAAAGGAGTACCCCTATGATTCTTATTAGAGCAGAATGTCTGTCTTCCGATTTCATTGATCAGGCTATCGGTTGCCTCTGACAGTTTAATGAATTCCTCATCAGGTTTCAATTCCACATCAATATTCAATTCAATCACTTCTTTCTGCGCCAAAGATATTCTGCTTTTCTTGACGACAATAAAGTTTTTCTCGTCGTATCGGGCGATGTAGATGGGTAATCTGCACTTAATGGTGCTTTCGTTGTTTTGGAAATTCAGAATACTTTTTGTTTCAGAAGAGGGCAAGAGCCTGTACGACTCAGACAATCCATCACAGGCTTCTGCGATTCTTTTACCTTTAGCACCGGGGAACAACTTCTCATAGACGATACGCATCTTCTTCAGCGTCTTCTCATTGTAAGACCTGTCAAAAAGATAAAGTATCTTGTCTTCTGACACATTCTCTAATCTTACTGAGATTCCATACTGGTACTCATCATTTCCTTGTTGCAATTCCACAAAAATATTGCAGAAGGGCAATGAAACGGTTTCTTTGTCATGCCCCTTGTTATCCAATTTAATGGTTCTGATTTCATCTCCATACGCAAAGCGAACGGAGCATGTTAATAGTAGCCACAAGAATAATACAGTCTTTTTCATATCGTTCTTGACTTAATAGTCGGTTTTACTTTCTCTGTTGTTTTAGTGCTCTCCATTGTTTTTGCCGCAGGCGTGGTGGGTTCCGGCATTTCTTGGTTAAAGCGTACCCAATTATTGGGTTCCCCTTCCTCACGTACCCATTCCGCCACATTCTGGTCTTCAGGGTAAGGATAGGTGTTTTGGGCGTGATACATCTGATACTTCAAGTATCTTTCCACTCGGAGCACCAAATCCTTTAACGAAGCCAGAACACCCATCTCCTTGATAGTAAGGCACACATGTCCCTTAAAACTGCCCGAATATCTGATATTGGGATGCCAAATATCGGTTCTGAACGTGAAGATGGGATTACCATCAGCCGACGGATAGTTGTTGGGGAGTACGATACTCATCTTGTGAAGATAACCGAACTTAGGTTCTCTGGGCACAGCATCACCAATCACTCCAATAATAGACTTGCAGCGATACCAAATCTCGTATTCGGTAGGAAGTCCCATTGCGTTCTTTCTGCGGACGATATAGGAAATGGAAGGTTGGCGAGGATTGGCACTGGCAGCCTTTCGTTTGCAGCAAAGCGTGTCCAACTCCTTCCATTCCTTCCAAAGCCTGGCATCTCTGCCTGACAGCTCTTTTTGATTGAAATTGTTAATCGTGTCGTTCATCATACGTTCTCCTCCTTATCCGGCAATAGGTACAGAAATCAGGTGCAGATGGTCTCCGGGTTGGATATTGTAGTCGATGAGAGCCTGCTCACGTCCGTCCTCATCCTCAAACTCCAATATCTCAGGTTCTTCGCCCTCGTCCATTATCTGACCAAGCAGATACTGGATAGGATTGCCTCCGTTGTCAATCTTCGGAAGCTCGAACACCGACACGATACTTGTTATCTGGTCACGAATGGTCTTGTTCGGGTCAGTTACCTTCACTTCCACTTCCTCAAACTCTGTACCATCAATGGTAAGGTTGATGATAAACTCATCTTCTTCATACATTTCTTCAGTTGCCATAATGAATTATTTTTTATTGTTATTATATACTACTATTTATTTGGTGTTATGATAAAGCTTTCGATAATTACATTGTTTCAGATTTCCTTCATCATCACGCAGGTGCATCCCGTTGCCAAGACACCATCTCCAAGCCTCGCAAGCCTCACATATTCCTGTCTTTTTCCATTGACTGTTACGATATCGTTGAAACCTGTTATTCCATGTGTCAACAAATGAATTTTTATAGATATTTCCTTCATTATAATTATACCTTATGCTGAGACATCCTGATATCGCTCCGTCGAAACGAATCGAAGCAACGTTAACACCTGCCGCACAGAAGTATTGATTATCTCGCACTTCATATTCAAATGGACCCAAAAAACTTTCACAGCCATAGCTGACTTTAAGAGCCGCTTCTTTTCTTGATTTAGAGATGAAGGTCATCAACATAGTAAACTCTTCTTTATCCAAATCCATTTCAGGATATTCTTTAGCTCTTCCCATAGCAAAGACAGTGAATATCTTCCATCTTTTGACTCCATGTTCAATTAAAAACTGCTTTAGCTCTTCGATATGAGAAATATTTCGTTTGTTAACACAAGTAATGACATCCCAAGTAAGATTCCGCTGATTGCATGCCAATACGTCTATCGCATTTATTGCCGCATGAAAAGAATGATTGTTTCCACGCATCCAATTATGTTCATCCTGCAAACCATCAAGACTCACTGATATTGAACTGAGTCCAGCATCCAATAGCTTATCAAGGATGGTTTGGGTAAGATACGTTCCATTTGTAACCATTCCCCAATAAAATCCTCGTTTGGAAATTTCTCGACCACAATCCATAATATCTTCACGCATCAAGGGCTCTCCACCGGTGGTTGTAATCAAAATAGGCTGATGCATGTTTTTTTCGATTTCATCTAAGACACATAGAAAATCATTGAGAGGCATTTCTCCTCTTAAATCCTCTGCCATGCAATTGCTTCCACAATGTTTGCACTTGAGATTACAACGCAATGTACATTCCCAAAACAACTGTTGAAGATAATGGTGCTTTACTCTCAAAACATTAACTTTTGCCCCCTCTTCAAGTCTTAATATTTTCTCTATCCCATTTGTCATAAAAAAGATTACAACTCTCTATTGTGAATTTTGCAGAACTGTTCCCACTCATGTTCCATTGCAGAAGGAATAGGACATGCATATCCAGCAATGGGTATAGAAATGAGGTGCAGGAGATCTCCGGGTTGGATATTGTAGTCTATGAGAGCCTGCTCATGCCCGTCTTCATCCTCAAACTCCAAAATCTCAGGCTCTTCGCCTTCGTCCATTATCTGACCTAATAGATATTCGATAGGATTCCCTCCGCAATCAGTCTCTGGAAGTTCGAATACTGAAACAATACTAGCAACTTGATCACGGATAGTTTTATTCGGGTCGGTAACCAAAACTTCTTCCTCAACAACATCAGTACCCTCTATTGTTAATCTAATGATAAACTCATCCCATTCATACATTTCTTCAATTGCCATAATGTCTTTTTATTGTTATTATTCTTGTCTGTTCTTTTGATACCCGAAAAAGTATCATAAGATACTTTGCCGATGAACCTAATATTACTTTCACCATATCCACGCTCCCCGCTCTTGATTATAATTGTCGGAACGGTAATCCTCAAACTTATTCTTGAACACCAACAGTTGGTACACATTTTCCGGTATCACCTGCGGCTCCTTCAAGCCATACCGATAGAGCGCCAGCTCATATTTCCTGTTCTCCGCATCAATACGGATGATAAAGTCTGTCTTTGTATCGGGATGCGCTCCGTAGAACTTGTCGAACACCTCCCGTATCCTTTCATCATCAAACCAAAAGTAAGCGAAATATTCCGAATTCCCGATATGCCATTTAATAGCAAGTTTCTTGGGCTTCCCTGCTTGGTGGTACTTCAATAAGTCTCCATCATGAAGCTTGTCGTGAGTGCCGTCAAAAAGAGCCTCTTCTATATAGTCAAAGACAATCTCTTTGGCATTTAATTTTATATTTCTGTTGACATTTTTGTGTTCAATGTCAAGAACATAACGGTATGTAAATTGTTTCATGAATCCATCAAATAGCAGTTTTGAAGTATTTTCAACCTTCTTTTGTTTCATGCATTTGATATTATAAGCCATATGAGATTTACAAAAACTATCAAGTGATTTATTCGTAGGAAAGAAATCCTGAATATTTACATATACGTCTGTACCTTTCATCCATGATACCAAAGTCGTTTTGTCTTTACTTCCCAACCATAATGCGATACCTCCAAATGGCGCAAAACCTATTATTATCTTTTTTAATAATACGGTACCTGTTTTAAAATTTTTCTGTTGAAATAATTTGCATAGTTTATCAACAGGTAACATACATTCAATGGAATAGAATTTTTTTTCAACGACCGACAAATAAACAGCATCTATTTGTTTGGGTATATGCTGAATTTTATTTTCAACTTCATATTTATAGAAGACGGTCTCCCATCCATAGTTATAAAGCATTTCTTGTGTTATCTCATAAGTTTCTACTTCATCTACTTTGAGTAATGCAAACAATAATACTACAGGATAATCATGATGTGCAATTCCAGCTATGGATGCCTCGTATTCTTTCATCTGCCAGTAATAGTATAAACATCAATATTTTTTATGTTATAAAAATTAGTTAAGGCATGCCTTGCTCTTTTTCCTAATTTCCCAACACTGTTTTCTTCAAAAACATTTTCAGACAAAACTCTTCTCGTTCCATAAGCGGGTTCTGCTATAAAACCTAAAGTGGAGTTTAGAACCTCATCTTCAATTATATATGCATGTATCTTCTTTTTTCTAAGTCTCACCTTAAATAAATCTTTAACATTATTAACCAACAAGGTTCCCAATACACGTAAGAAATTAAGTCCTGCAGCATTGAAAGTGACGGCATGTCGAGTTTTTGTTACTAATGCATTATTACTAGCCAATCCCCCTCCAAGAGAATGCCCGATAAAAAATAATGCATCATTCTTGCATACTTTCTTGTCCAAAATCTTTGCAATCCTAACGGATTGGCTATATTGAGCGGATATTCCCACCAAGCCTTGAGTTAGATTGTTAAACCAATCGTTTATTGAGAAAAAATTGGTACCACAAGTACAATATGCATATTTTTTATAGTCTTTTTCTCGTTTACTATATAATTGGGAATAGAAACCAGACATCTTGCTTATCAATAGCTTATGTGCTTCTTTTTCCCCAATCAATTCGTCTATCTCAGTATCTGAGACGACATCCCATCCACTACGCATCAGTCTGTCTTCTGTTCTTTGTTTTTCTTCATCATTGACACCTTTCATTGCATCTATAACTGAACGTTCAAGAGGCTGTTGGCTGTTGTATGTATACTGACATAATGTAACAAAATCATCAACATCTTTTTCTGTTGGTACATCATTGTTTAATTTTATAATATTATTTATAAATTCATTTCCCCCTGAAGAATCTATAAAATCATTTTTATTTTCAACTAACTCACAACTTTTATCTATCTTTCCATTATTATCTATATAAGGGTCAAGTAATGAAATATGCTCAATCATCAAATATTTAATTTTTGCATTCTTGAATGTTTTGCTTCTCAACAAAGAACTTAATTCTTTGGAAACGGATTTTTCGTCATAAGCACCAAGAGAAACAAAGAAGTTGGAAAGTATATCTCCTTGATTATAACCAAACACGATAAGATGACACCTTATAAAACCTATATTTTTATCTACCAAAAAATCACATAAGATGTTTTCTATTTGTTTTTTTACCCTTCGTAGATACTTTCTATAATCCTTTACAGAAACATCTTCAACATATATTGGTATACTAACACTTACTATCCTATGAGTTCCATCCTCAAGTGTATCATCACTAACAGGAATTGAATTTGGATTGTCATAAGCGAAATGAGAAATATTCAATACTTGCCCTTGTGAGATTCGCTTTCTAGAACGATAAATATCACTACGTTTTGTTTGAACACCAGAGCAGGGTAAACCATCAAGGTAAACGTATATAGTTAAATCTATATCTTGAATCTGTTGTTCCTTGCATTTTTCAATGGCACAATTTTGAGCGTTTGTCGTGTTCATTTTACTTGTTTATCTGTCCGTCATCCGTAATTGTTATAACACCACCATAGCAACAACGGCAATAAGAAGATTTCAGCAGGGCAGGGTCTCCTTTGATTATATAGTCATTTTTGCCGTTAATCCAATTGCTGACCGTACCGGGAATACACGGCATTGGTGTAAGATGACCATGATTGGCTGCCGTGGCAGAGCCTGTGGCAGGGTATCTCGTCGTACGGCATTTGCCGAAAGGGGCTATATTATATAAAGAGGTGTGGTCTGTGATATTGGCCATTGGCTGACCAGTGAGAAATACGGTACGGTCGGGATATACCGTCAATTTGGCTTTCTTGTCTCCAAAAGAACATTTCATGACAGCTCCGGAACATACGTATGAATCGGCTTTCGCCGAGTCTTTGTCTTCATCTTGCTTATCATTCATCTGTGCGTCCGTACCTTGTACGGAATCGGATGCATTTGCGGTTCCTCCTGTCGCAATACCTTGTGACAGACTTGTCGTTTTCGTGGCTACAGTCGCATCTTTCAGCCCTTTCCCTATGGCCTTAACATCATCAATGGTTTTCTTGCCGGCTTGATATATCGCTATCGGATTTTTGCTTTTCAAGACAGAGCCGAGAGCTGATGCGTCTGTGGCTATTGTAGCAGACCCACCGCCTAAAGTCAGAATCTTGTTGACAGTTGCGACGGCTTTAGTATCATGCAAGTTGCCAATATATGCCAATATAGGATTGCCTGTGGTGTTTGACCCCATTCCCTTCTGATAAGTCAATATCATGTTGTTAATCGAGTTGGCGACCCTTTCGGTGGCATTTACAATAGCCTTTACACCTTTTTCTATTTTCTTTGCTGCTTCTATGGGGTTACGATAACTACCTCTAAAGGTATGTAGTGCATCCTCGAAATCAGCTATACCACCAAATATTCCGGCGGATTCGTTCTTAATGGCACTACCCAAATAAAAAACATTGTCTCCAAAACCGGCTTTGGCAAGACTTTCCAGAATATTAGATTGTCCTGTCGGCGACAATTGTTGGTATATCCCGTTGACTGTCTTTGCCCATGAATCCCATTGACCGTCGAATTTCGTGAGCACCTGTTCGTTTGCTCTTGGATGGAAATGGCCGGAACAACTGTCAACAACGGCATTCACCACCAAGACAGATGTGCTTACTACCTCTTGGCAGTTTTGCAAATCTTGCAATGACTGTTTTACATTTTGCGCAGCGGTAGACAGCGGTTGAATAGCTTGAGAAAGATTGTCTCCTGTCGTTTGTATCGTCTTGCCGGCATTATTGAGCGCGTTTGTTCCTGTTTTTAATGCACCCGTTGCCTTGGCTACTCCGCTCTTTGGAGTGTTCGTTTGGACACCATTAACAGCGTTATCCATCTTGCCAACCATCTTGTCAAGAGAATCCGCACCCTTAGAGATGTTACTTGTCACATCATCTATCTTCTTAGGTAAAGAGCCGATTGTTCCCAATGCATCCATAAAAAGTCGAGACTAAAAATACAAATATCAATTCACTTTGACTTTACCAGCCTTGATATCGATTTGCGTGCCGGCATTGATTGCCATAGTAGCATTTGCTTTTTGGTGGTGAATCGTGGAATATTCCAATAATGACTGTTTTGCTTCCTCACGGATATTCTCTGCCGTCACCTGTAGCTTGTGCGCCACTTGTTCATCCTTGTTGTCATTGACTTTGACGAACTGGTTACTCTCAACCGTAAGTGAATCATTACGGTCTATTGAAGTAGAGCGGTCATTGCCGGCATGTTCACGAATATTATTGTCGGCCGTACGCTGCATGTCATGTGATGCGGCAATAAAAATATCATTATCCGCACTGGTATTGATGTCGTGCCCAGCGTGCATGATGATGTCGTTTTGGGCATACAGTTCGATGTTGCCCGTGGATTCGAGTTTTATCAGTTTTTCATCCGTCGAGAAAGTGAGAATATAATTCTCCTTCTCGTTATCATAGATGCGGATGTAACCGTCATTACCTTCATCGTGTATCTCGATGGTGTGACCGTTGCGAGTACGGATGGCCTTTATCTGATTGCTACTATTGTTGTTTGGCAACCATGCGCCGTCTGGGTCGCCTACACCATTATATAATGTACCCTTGACGTAGGGACGCTCCGCATTGCCTCCCTCAAAGTCAATCATTACCTCTTCGTCAATCTCAGGGATAAAGCTGAATCCCTTGCCACCACCGGCATACGGCTGAGCCATGCGTAGCCACGGTGTCATCATGTTGTCATCCAATTGTGCCTGCCAGTCAAACTGGACACGAACACGGCCAAGATTGTTAGGGTCTTCATTGTCTTTCACCTTGGCACGGCACGACTGCGCAATCGGATATACATCAGTGTCGGAATAAGGAGGATAGTCGCAAGCGGAAGGAATGCCTACAAAATGATTACTGTAGGTTTCATCGGCAGAGAAGTAATGTACGAGTTCCGTTATAAGAATCTCGTCTTGCTCCACTTTGCTTCTCTCCAAAAGAGAGGTGTCCGGCATATAGTTATCCACGATGACCAATTTGCTCCCGATTTTTATTTTCGAGCAGTAGGTAGTGCCTGAATAGGTGAGCATACTTGCCTTTTCACCTCTTGCCTGTGTCTTTGTCGACACATTCAAAACGGTCTCACGTCCGTCCGTGTCGGCAAAGCCTCCTGAATGAAGATTTTGAAGCGTAGGTTTTACGAAACAGGACTGGGAGGCTTGAAACACCTGTTCACTTAGCGTGTTATACTCCCGTTGCATCTCCTCAAGACCTTCCTTTTGGTTAGCATCGTATGAGTTATATGATGAAGCGACATGATTGAATGCGACATGCCGCATTTTCAAATCCACATTATAGGATGGAACGTCTTGGCTGGGATAGGCGAGCTTGACACTCTCGCCTTCGATGAGATTGCCAAAGATGATTTTCTTTCCATCGTTGTACAACCATTCTCCATAACGTCTTGCCAAACGCTGTAGGAACTGATAGTTTGACTCATTGTATTGCACACAATACGGAATAGAGTCTGTAAAACGAGCATCTATCTCCGAGTCGAGATGTTCGAAATAATCGTCAACGACATCGTTTACAATATCGTTCAATGTCTGGTTCTCAAAAGACTTGCAGGCTGGATTATCATTAAGCAGTGCATCCCAACTGCACGCTTCCACGTTTACAGTGAACTCGCTTCGGCTTCTACTGCCCGAAGCACCTGTGATAACTCCTGCAAACTCAATGTCCGCCACTGAATCTGTTTCGGCTTTCAGTGTCTTTTTTTCTATGCTGTCGGTTTCTAACGAAATTAAAATCTCCTTGCCGATGATTACGCCACAAACATTGAACGATATTTCATTGAGTCTCTCATCCGGTTCTTTATGCAAAGAGAACGAAAGTGAATTGTGCGAAAGAAGAGATTGACTCAACATGAAATTATCAAGCCTCCATTTTGCCCCGTCCAATTCTATACAAAAGCCTGTTGACTTTGTGCCATCAATGGCTACCGAAATGTTTCTTATGGATATCGACATGTTTTACACATTATTAGAATGTTGTTAGACTTTGAATTTGGGATGCTAATGAAGCCCAATCATTCGTGAAAACAGCTGAATCCATGAATCCGGTTCCCACACGTATCACCTCTGCGCTGATGGTGACGGTTGTGTACATCAGTTTGCTGTCATGATCACAAAAATAGTCCTTTAGCCCTATGCAATAAGCATTGGTAAACTCAACCGTCTTATACCTCCTCCTGTTATCGTTGGAAAACACGCAAAAACGGAAGGTTCCGGAATAAACGGCGGTTTTGTTGAACATCCACTTATAAAAGAACTGATCGTCATCACAAGTGGCCGGCATTACGAACCGGATTGTTCCTCCCATGGTGCGTGTGGTCGGTTTACCGGTATCATCAACTGATTGCGAAAACTCATATTCGCATTCCACAATTCCATACTCGCCGCCACCTTGAATCTTAACTTGACCTTGAAGTGCCATATTACTTCAGATTTAAAATCGGATAATTGGAGGTTACCATGGAGATAACCTCCAACCACCTTTTGTGTACTTGTTTTGGAATTACTTGTCGATTGTCCAGCTGTTGTTGTGAACAGCGTTACCAACCTGAATTTCCTTAGCGGAGATTACAAATTCCTCATACTGCTTGGTCTCGTTGGTGTCATCGTATGTCTCCGCATACTGTACCACATAGCCGTTCTTGAAGTTGAGACGCTTCATCTCGCCGCCGTCCTTGTCGGGGAAAGAGATAACACCGTTCTTGCTCATGTAGGTGTCGCACATCCACTCGAGAATCTCGGTGTTGCCGTCGTTCTTAGACTTTACCTTAACTGTAATCTTACCACCACGGGTACGGCCTGTAGGCTGTCCCTCCACGTCGGTCTGCTGGTTGAGCTCGTAGCGAACGTATGCTACTTCGCGCTCCTGAATACCATCCGCATTAATGGTCACGGTTCTTGTTTCTGCCATTGTTCTAATGATTTAAATGATTAATAATATTATTGAGCACTTATGCGTTTTTCGTATTCTGTTCCCAATCCACACCGGCTGCGGTGTTTCTTCCCGTAAGTTCGATGAAGAAATTCTGTGCCGCAAAGTATGGGGTAATCTCCACATTGATACTGATGTCCTTTGTCTTCGGGTCTTGGTCTACCTTAAGATTGGTATATTTCTCAATGATACCACCGGGACCTTTATAATCACTGAGGAAATTGTGGATATCTTGCGTAATCTCTGACTTAATTTGTGGTGTCCAAATCTCCATGGCATGGTCGTTACAATAGTTCTCAAACACCTTACCTATCCAGTCGAATACACGGACAATCGAATATTCCTGCAAGCCCTTTGAGACACCATTATATAATGTATGGTTGGAGAATGCCATTGTCCGGCCGTCATCCTCGACCATCGGAATGACTCCAAAGTCTATGAGTGACGCTATTTCCGACTTGCGCAGATCCATGCGTGCGCCTTTGACATTATCAAGCGTACCATACCGTTTTCCTGCTGCCGCTTGGGCTATCACCGTCTCTTCTGTGTTTGACATCCTGCCTGCCAAAGCGCCGGAAGCGGGGACATACAGGTCTTCATCCTCACCGGCAAGTTCCGATTTCCTGCGACCGAGTATATAGTTTGCGGTCATCACGATATTGCCCAAATAGGGTTCTGTTCCTTGCAGGCTCGCATCATCAAGCTCCTCTTTGAGCATCTCGAAATTCATGCTGTCCTTAAAGTCGGTGAGCATTATCACCTTGTTCCTATAAGCTGTCTGTGCCCACATACGAACGGTTTCCGCATCACCGAGATAGCCCGGCACCACAAGCATACTGTAGTTGTTCTTCAGATTCAGACGGTCAAAATAGTGTTCAAGCTCGTCGCGGATAGCCAACGTGTCTTCCGAGTCATTGTCACTAAGTTCCTCCTTGTTGACATTCATGAGCGTAATACAGTCCACCTTGCCTTGTCCGGCATTGGCAAAGAAAGCGTCAAGACTCCTGTATGTAGTTTCAAGGTTACGAATCTCATCATGAATGCAAAACAGGTTCTCACTCAGATTCCGTTCCGCCTTTTGGCATTCGTCCTTGCAAGATTCAATAATTTCCATGGGGTCTTTTCCTCCGGACTCAAGGATTTCAATCCATAGGGAAAGCTCGTTCTTTAGTCTTTTTCTCGCATCCTCGTATGCGCTGTCATTCAAAAAGACATTCTTCGAGGCCTTCTTCCGGGGATCCATATATTCCACTCCCTTGACAAGCCCTTTCAATAACTGGAAACCACCGAACTTATCAAGTCCGGACAAACTGCTTTGAAGCTGTTCGGCGGGATTGGCTATAGTCTTCCTTTCCTGTAGTTCCATTCCTTCGGTCGAGGAAACCTTTTTCTGTTCTTCTGCTGCCATAATATTTCGTTCTTTATTCGTTATTACTCAGCATCTTCCAGTTCCGCAAGAAGAGCTTTGAGCGCGTTCTTCAAATCTTCGTGTGCCCCATCGTTTTTCAACGCATTACGAAGTGTCTTGTTCTTCTCCAACTGACGGATGACCGAGTTATACGCATCTATCTTTGATTTCTTCTCGCTCAACAATCCACTCTGCGCGATAAGTTGCTCATCCTCGAAATCCTTCATCTGCCTGAACTGAAAATCCTCATACACAGCCCCACCTTCTTCAGTGGACAGGGTAATTCCTTCCTTCGCGGGCTGGAAATGTTCAAAGACATCCTTCATGCTTTTGGCTTTGAAGCCTTCCCTGTCTTCATCGCTGTTGGGAGCTGCGTCAGTAAACCGGTCGGCATAGAGTGTCCTGTTTTGCGGGAACTCGATGACACCGTCCTGTGCGTTTTCCTCAACGACTTTGGAAATTACGGTTTTTCTTGCCATTGTTTTTCTGTTTTTTGTTATAGTATCGTTAATTGTCTCTTTTTCTTCATGGCTTGTTGTTCCTTTATGGAATAAGCGTTTCAACCATTTCGATATATTCATAAATAGTCATGTTAATCCGGAGTGTCAATGTCCCAAACAATCTCCTTGGTTTCATCATTGTATTTCATGGTGACGGAATCTCCACCATTGATGTCGCCGGAGATAATCAACTTCGACAAGGGGCGGCGAATCTCTTTCCTTATGATTCCGAGAATCGGACGCGCTCCGTAGTGCGCATTGAATCCGACCTTGGTGATGTACTTGCGGGCGGACTCATCGATGGTCAAAGATATATTCTGCTCATGCAGCATCTTCAGCAGGTTTTGTATGTGGATATCAAAAATCCGGTCTATCATTTCCGATGTGATGGGCGAGAACGGAACTATTTCCGTGAGCCTTGCCAAGAATTCCGGCCGGAACTGGCCTTGCATCACTTCCAGCATTTGGTCGTGCGTGGGCACATGCCCTTCTCCGAAAGACTTGAAGATATAATCGCTTCCAATATTGGAAGTGAAAATAATCAGAGCGTTGGAGAAATCACCGACACGTCCGAGACGATCATGCAGCTTGCCTTCGTCAAGTATCTGCAGGAACAGGTCGAATACAGACCTGTGGGCTTTCTCTATCTCGTCAAACAAGACTACGGAATAAGGATGCTGTCTGATTTGGTTGACCAACAGGCCGCCTTCCTCATAACCGACATATCCCGGAGGCGCACCGTAAAGAAGCGCCACGGAATGCTCCTCCTTGTATTCGGACATGTCAAACCGGAGAATGGAAGTCTCGTCATTGAACAGGAATTCCGCCAATGACTTCGCCAACTCCGTCTTTCCGGTTCCGGTCGGGCCAAGGAAGAAGAACGAGCCTATGGGTTGTCCTTTCTTGTTAAGGCCGGAACGGGATTCAAACACAGCATCCAATATGCTTTTTATGGCATGGCTCTGACCTACAACCCTCTTATGAAGGATTTCTTCCGCACTTGAAAGTTTCTGTCGTTCTTCCGACTGGATATTTCCCATCGGTATGCCCGTCATCTTTGCGATTACATTGCGAATATCATCTTTTTGCAGAACAATTTCTTCGATTCCATTATCTGATGACGACAGTTTCTTTTCTATCTTTATGGAAGCCATGGATCTGTCCAGCAGGTCTATCGCCGATGAAGGCAGATTGCGTTCCGGCATATATCTTTTTGCCAAGCGGACAATCTCAGAAATAACGTCTTCGCCTAAAGTGATGTGATGATATTCCTCGTATGTATCCTTTTTGCTGTTCAGAATGTCAATGGCAGACTCTTCAGACGGAGCTTCCAATGCGATTTTCTCAAAATAAGCTGTCAGTTCCTTATCTTTTTCAATGTTCTTGGTATAGCCGTCAATCGATGTCGTGCAGATGAACTGTAACGTGTTGCCTGAGAGTACCTTTTTTATTAAAGGCATGATGGCGTTCAGAGGAGAGGTATTGTCGCCAAGACGATAGAAGTTCTCGATAATCAATAAAGGCTGCGCTATCTCCTGAAAACCGTCAATAACCGTTTTGAACCTGTCTTCAATCTCTCCTTTATAGCTGACTCCCTGACTTAACGATATAAGGTCAAGCTCGTATGGCTTGATATTGCCAAGGGATGCCGGGAGTTTGTTCTCTTTCAACAGGTTTATCAATCCATGCACCAAGGAGGTTTTGCCCACGCCGGTCTCACCTGTGATGAGGGCATTGGCCCTGTCTTTTCGGGCCAAAATCTCAATTAAGGAGCGCAGCTCTTTCTCCATGCCGATAATTTCAATGTCATTGTCGTCGAGCAAGGAGTTGCAATAGGCATTGGGGCTATTGTCGTATGAAACGGATCGCACGGTTGATTTCTTACTGTCAGACACATCTCCTCTTCCATCGGTTATTGTCCGAAGAATTTTATCTTTTGTCAACGGCATGGTCTTTAACTGCTCCGAAGTGAATCCGACTCCGGGGCTGACCAACGCCGCCAACAGCAGTTCCAACTTGTGGGAATCCGTGCCATATTGTTCACCCAACGAGGAGGCTTCTTTCACAACGCTTTGGCTATCCCGCGAGAACTCCGCCTTCTTCATCGGATAGGGTGATTTCTCACATTGCTGGATATGAATGTCGCACCAATCAAGCAAATAATAATAATCCTCATCAAGAGTATCTTCAATAAAATTAACCAACCCCATATTTTTATGTAAGAGTGCCCTAAAAATATGGACAGGCTCTATTTGTGGCGACCGGTTATCTGAAGCATACGATTGGGCTATATGCGTTATGTCAACATTAAGCCCCTCAAAGTAATCGATAATTTTGTTGCTCATATTAAATCTGCAATGAATGTGGAACTTTCAATCTATCGGACTCAAAAACGCACTCGGTATATATGCGGTAGCTATTGTAAGCATTCCATCAATGACAACCGCCACACGCTGTTGACCGCAAAAGCGTGCGACTTGTCCGACAACTCCTTTAAACCTGCCGTGAATTATGCGTACTTTTTGACCCGTTTGGAACTTATTGGTATCTGTCGGTACAAGAATGATATCTTCCGCCTCGGAAGCACAAATAATCTTGAGGCTCTCAATTTGTTGTGTAGGGACAATAAGAGGCTCTTTGATAATTCGAATTCCTTCATGGAAGTGACGGTAATAAAAACGAAGGTAGGGAAGGTTTACGTTGTCGTAAACGTGTTTCTTCAGCTCATCTTCCGTACCATAGGCAAAGAAGATGTTAGGAAGACGAGACTCCTCTACGGTTCTGCGCTTGCCGGCAATCAGTTTCACAGAAGTCAGGGTGGGAAGGAATGCTTCGATATTCTTTCCTGTCAAATAGTCATAAGCTTTCTTCTCTCTGCCGTAAGTGGTGCGAAGGGCATACCAATTGGAATCTTCCTTGGTTTTCTTTATAGTTTTTAGAACAGTTCCCGACAAGGCATTTTTAGTGGACACCCCTGTATATGAGTTCTCTGCTCTAACAAGCTTTTGAACTTCGGGGAGGGCATCGGGGATAAGCCCGGTGCTGGGAGGTCTTTCACCGCCTCCATGGGTGCTGACATCACCTGATGTATGCGCTACGACATTCATATCGATGACCTAACCTTATTCTAAACAGAAATCGGTTGTGGACAAAAAAAAGCTCTAAGTTTGCAGTAGCAAGATAAGAGAGTGGAAAATTTATCTTAATAAAGCCAAGCGTGGCAGGTAAATTTGTTCCGAGAACTTATTGAAGCAATGTCAGTCTTAATATCTTTGTTG
>Ga0129309_1000304_pt1 | contig 41635 bp, 37 predicted proteins | sample L1105metagenome_FD_94439 | JGI IMG/M metagenome (GOLD analysis project Ga0129309, IMG submission 94439) | Ring-tailed lemur group fecal microbial communities from Wisconsin, USA - L1105 metagenome | ecosystem: Host-associated > Mammals > Digestive system > Large intestine > Fecal | place: USA...
ATCCGACCCCACCGGCGTTATGTTGTTGACAAGGCGGCAGCCGGATTCCCCGGCTACCGCCCTGAATAAATTTTGCTCTATTTGCACCCCAAATGGAGTTTACACAGAATTTGGGATTGACCCTTTTGTTTTTCCGGGATATTTGCGGCAATGGGATCAGTTTCCCAGCATGATGTTGAGGATTTCGTTGTCGGTTGCCTTCATTCCTTCGCGCCCCATCCGCCCGATGTTATAAATGGTATCCTCCACATCCTGATCCACCAGGCCCTCGCCGGGCTGAAAGACGCGGTTGTGCAGGCTCATCTTGACGGCGAGCAGCGCGGTTTCCAGCGCGGTGGCGATTTTGGCGGCGCAGGAGGATTTGGCCCCGTCGCAGACCATTCCGCCGACCGTGGCAATGGTGTTGGTGATGGTGTCGCGCAGAACGGTGTAGGGGTAGTCGAGCAGGCAGCAGATGCCGCAGGCCGCGCCGCACGCCGCGCTGACTACCCCGCAGTAGGCTGAAAGGCTGCCGATATAACGTTTCTGATGGATCGAAATGAGGTTGGCGGCGACCAGTGCCCGCAGAAGCTTTTCGCGCGGAAGCTCCATCCGCTGGGCATAGACGATCACCGGTACGCTGACGGTGATCCCCTGATTGCCGCTGCCTGAGTTGATGACCACCGGCAGCGGGCAGCCGCTCATCCGCGCGTCGCTGCCCGCCGCAGCCCAGGCACGGGCCTGCAGGGTGACTGTGGGGGTATTGAAGCTGTCGAGCAGGATGCGCCCGACCTCCGCGCCGTAGGGATGCTTCAGCCCTTCCTCGCAGATTGCCATGTTATATTCGATCTGCGGGGTCAGAATCGATTCAACCTCCGCGATGGGAACAGTGCTGGCGAATTCAAGGATATCCCGCACCGTCAGAAGGGACCGGTCCCCCTTCTGCCGGAGCTCCTCCTCTGAGATTTCCCGTTTGGGCAGAACACTTTCCCCGTCCTTTTCCATCCGGGTGATATTTTCATGGGTGTTCTGGATTTCCACAAGTGCCGAATGACCGCCGCCCCAGACCTCCACAACGATGTAGAGGGTGGCGACATTCTGAATCAGCTCACAGGTGCAGAAGCCCTGCGCAAGCAGCGCGCGGGTCTGCTCGCGGTCTGCATCGGTGACCCCCTCCAATACGGCCAGCTCCCGGTCGGGGTCTCCGCCGACGATGCCAAGAATGGCGGAAACGTCGATGCCGCGCAGTCCTCCCGAATTCGGAACGGTGACGCCCATGACGTTTTTGACAATGTTTCCGCTGCAGTGGACGGTGCATCGCTCGGGTATTGTGCCGAGCAGCTGGCGCGCTTTGGCGGCGGCATAGGCGATGGCGATCGGCTCGGTGCAGCCGAGGGCGACAACCAGCTCGGATTTCAGAATGGCAAGATAGTTTTGACAGAGGAATTTCTGCATTGCAGCGTCCTTTCTATGTATGAAGGGATTTGACGGAGTGCCGGGCTCTCTTTTTCGTGTGGCCTGCAAAAAGCCCCCGCGCCGCGGCAAACGGGCGCGGGGGCCTGCCAAAGCAGAAAACAGGCTCAGTCCCGCCCGGCCAGAATCATGGCCGAGACGCAGCTGAGTACAAAACAGGCACAGCCAACACAGACGGTGACGATCCCGAGGATCGCCCGCCAGCGCAGACGGCTTAAAGATACCCTTTCGGAGTCTATCATCGTTTTCCTCACCATTTCCAGTTAACCCAGGCGCTTCTTGAGGGCTTCCAGCTGAGCCTTCAGCTCCTTGGGCAGCTTGTCGCCGAACTTGGCATAGAACTGCTCGACGCTTTCCATATCCTCGCGCCAAAGGGCGGGATCGACCTCGAGAATTTCCGCCAGCTGCTCCTTCGAGAAGTCCAGACCGTCAAGGTTGATATCATCGGGGGTAGGCTCATAGCCGATCGCCGTTTCCACCGCGTTGGCAGTGCCGTCGGCGCGGCCGAGAATCCACATGATGACACGCATGTTGTCGCCGAAACCGGGCCAGATGAAGTGGCCCTCATCGTCGAGGCGGAACCAGTTGACATTGAAGATCTTCGGGGCCTTGTCGCCCAGCTTCTTGCCCATCTCGAGCCAGTGCTGCCAGTAGTCGCCCATGTTATAGCCGCAGAAGGGCAGCATTGCCATCGGGTCGCGGCGGACAACGCCGACCTTGCCGGTTGTGGCAGCGGTCGTCTCGGAGGCCATGATCGAGCCGACGAAAACGCCATGCTCCCAGTCGCGGGCCTGATAGACCAGCGGAGCGGTCTTAGCCCGGCGTCCGCCAAAGATGATCGCATCGATCGGCACGCCCTGCGGGTCGTTGAACTTGTCGCTGATGACCGGGCAGTTCTCAGCCGGCGCGGTGAAGCGGGAGTTGGGATGAGCAGCCTTTACTTCCATATCGGGGTTCCAGGGATTTCCCTTCCAATCAAGCGCGTTCTTGGGCGGGTTCTTATCCAGCCCTTCCCACCAGACGGTATTGTCGTCGAGGTTGAGCGCGACATTGGTGAAGATGGTGTTGCGGGTGGTGGTGGCCAGCGCGTTGGGGTTGGACTTGGCGTTGGTTCCGGGCGCGACGCCGAAGAAGCCCTTTTCGGCGTTGATCGCGTAGAGACGTCCATCCTCGCCGATGCGCATCCAGGCGATGTCGTCGCCGACGCACCAGGCCTTATAGCCCTTTTCCTGATAGATCTCAGGCGGGATCAGCATGGCAAGGTTGGTCTTTCCGCAGGCCGACGGGAAAGCGGCGGCCACATAGCGGGTATTGCCCTGCGGGTCTTGGATGCCGAGAATCATCATATGCTCGGCCATCCATCCTTCGGTCTTTGCTTGGTAGGAAGCGATGCGCAGCGCAAAGCACTTCTTGCCCATCAGCGCGTTGCCGCCGTAGCCCGAATTGATCGACCAGATGGCGTTGTCTTCGGGGAAATGGCAGATGTAGCGCTTGGCGGGATCCAGCTCGGCCTTGGAATGCAGGCAGCGGACCCAGTCGTTCGACTGCCCCAGCTCATCGAGGGCGCACTGGCCCGCGCGGGTCATGATAAGCATCGAAAGGGTGACGTAGATCGAATCGGTCACCTCAACGCCGATTTTGGCGGAGGGTGAGCCGAGCGGTCCCATCACGAAGGGAATCACGTACATGGTGCGGCCCTTCATGCAGCCGTCATAAAGCTTGCGCAGGGTCGGATAGGCCTCTTTGGGATCAAACCAGTTATTGGTCGGGCCGGCATCTTCTTTTCTCCGGCAGCAGATGAAGGTGCGGTCCTCGACGCGGGCGACGTCGTTGACGTCGGAGCGGTGCAGCACACAGCCGGGCAGCTTGTCCTGATTGAGGGGAATCAGCTCGCCGGTACCGAACGCTTCCTGCCGGAGCGTATCAGCCTGCTTGTCGCTGCCGTCAATCCATAAAACATGGTCCGGCTTGCACAGGGCGACCGCTTCGTCGACCCAGGTCAGAACAGTCTTGTTCGTTGTCATTACAGTTGCCTCCCAGTCATTTCAGAATCGTTGACTGCCGTCGCAAAGTTGGACGACACTATCCCTATTATAGCCATACCGGAGAAAAATAGCAATGAAATGTAAGAGAATTTCCATTCTTTTCGCTCCGGAGCGGAAACCGGCGCTGCCGGACAGATTTTGGACGGGGAGTCCGGCTTTGAAAGCTGAAGACGGAAAAAGCGCAGACAGCCCTGCCGTGGTTTTGCGGGTGTGTCAAATCCGGTCCCCCGCATTGTTCGGCGCGCTTTCCCCTGCAAAAGGACGGGCAAAATCAACCGGCCCGTCTGGCGGCGGACGCTGCCGGAGAACAGGAAGACAGCCGGGATTGAGGATTTTCCTCCATGATCCCGGCTGCTTTTTTGATTTTTCGTCGAAAAGCCGCGGCCTCGGGGCGTCTTTTGTTTTGGTTATTTTCCGTCCGCCTCGTCAAGCGCGGCGGTGGCGCTTTCCACCGTTTCCTCCTGCACGCCGTCCTGCGCCGGGGCGTCCTCCCGCGCCGGCTCAAAGGAGGCGTCGAAGCTCAGCGGCTGTTCCGCGCTGCCGGACAGGCCGGACGAAACGGTATATTCCGCGGCGTCCCGTTCGGATTTGTGCTGGGAGATTTCCTCGTCGATCTCCTCGATCTGCTGGTAGAGCAGGTCGATGTCCCGGCAGTAGTCGAGCATTTCCTCCGGCAGCGATTCACCGGCCTTTGCCTTGCTGTAGCAGTAGCGTCCGATTGCGGCATAGACCCCTTCAATTTGTTTTTCAAGCCCGGCGCGGTCGATGCCGAGTTTCGTGATCTGGACCTGTTCGCCCGCCTTTTTGGCAGTGGTCGATGCGATATTCCCAAGCACCTTGCCGATTTTTTCAAAAGCCATCACGTCATCCTCCTGACAGGGCCGGCCGTCATCCGGCCGGAGCATTGATTTGAATGTAGGTATCATACCACAAATTTTCGCAAAAAGAAATGAAAAAAGATGAACAACCACCCCGGAGGCGCCGTTTCCCGTTTGCCGCCGCTCATTCAATTCCGATCTGCTTCATAAACTTTTCGGTGGAGATGCCGCCCGCCCGGTTGAAGCGCCCGAGGGAAAAGAGCACCTCGGGGTTGTTCCCGATTCGGTTGACCTTCTCCGTGCAGGTAAGGAGGACGGTAAAACCCATTTCGCGCAGAATCGGCACCGATTCGGGGCTGATATGCCCATAAGGATAGGCATAGGTGGTGGGAAGAATACCGCAGTATTCCTCGAGCAGCGACTGTGTGCGGCCGGCATCCTCCACCAGTGCGTTGTAGTAATCGGCGGCGCTCTCTCCGGTTTTTCGCTTTGCCCCCCTGCGCGGAGACTGCCGGTGCATGTCGTAGGAGTGATTGGCGATCTCGACCCGTCCGGAATCCGCCAGCAGGGTAATATCGGCCCAGGTCAGATGGGCGTAGGCCGGATTGGGGTCGGGCTTCTCCGAAAACTTCTCGGAATAGGAGCCAACGACGGCGATGACCGCCTTCATATCGTATTGCTCGAGCAGCGGTAGGACATAGGTGAGATTGTTGAGATAACCGTCGTCAAGGGAAATGATGACAGGTTTTTCCGGCAGCCGGCCGCCGCGGTTGACGATGCCGGCCAGCTCTGCCGGAAGAATGGCGGTATATCCGTGACCGGAGAGATAGGCAAGATCCTCTTCGATCGTATGAGGGCTGACGATGTACTTCCCGGACCTTTTTTCATCCCGAAGCACGCTGTGGTACATGAGGATCGGCAACTCCGTTCCCTGCGAATCGGCGGCGAGCGGGTCCGGCAGCTTTGTCGAGGCGCCGATCAGCAGGGCGGCCAGCAGGAACACCGCCGCGCCGCGTATCCCCAGCACGACGCAGGCGAAGGGATGCGGGCGTCTCATCCCCCGAGCGCCGCCGTCAGCGCCTGACCGAATCCGAGATCGGCTTTCGTAAAGAGGATCAGAATCTCTTCCAGCAGTTCGGCGGGAAGCTGCATCAGTTCATCGCAGAGATTATCGATTAAGCGCCTGCGCTCCCGTTCGCTCAGTTCGCGGAGATGATCCCCCGCTTGTGAAAGCTCTCTGCCTTCGGCAGGCAGAGCCGGAGGCGCCGCCTCGATCCCGTCAATCAGATGGGAGGCGTCGAACCGTTCGGCGTCGAGATCCGGGTGAATCCTCTCCGGCAGCCGGTTGAGGGTCATCAGTCCTATCCGGCGCGGCGGAGCGATCTCCTGCGGCCAGATCAGAGTGGGATCGTAAGGGTCGAACGGGAGAGAGCGGTTCGGCTCCAGAAGCTGAACCGCCAGCTCATACTGCGGCAATTCGCCCCGCGTGACAGCGGTGACAAAGTCCCGGGCCACCGCGTCGGGATCGTAACCGCAGAGCTCCTCGGACTCAAAGCGGGTGAGGGTCTGGGGCCGTTGGCGGGAAAGCCAGCAGCAGCGCGCGAGGCGTGTTTCACCGCGTGAGTTGGTCCAGACTGCCGGAGAGCAGAATCCGTCGATTGCGCGGTAGCTGCCAATGGTGCCAAGATCGGAATAAAGCCAGACGGCGGCATTGAGTGCCACCGGATTTTCTGCGACATACTCCCAGAAGCGCGAGCGGCTTCGCAGTCCGGTGGCCGGATCGGCGCGGGTTGTGGCGCAGCAGGCCAGCACTGCTTGCTGTTCACATCCGACCGTTACCGGCAGATGCTGTCCAAGCAGGTCGTACTCCCCTTTTTTGCAGAAAAATTTGACCGAAAAGCTCCTGCGGCAGCGGGAGGCGTCGGCGCCTCCATCCGGCAGATCGGCGGCAAAACGGGCGAGAACCTCCACCGATTCTCCCGGATTTTGCAGGAAGGCGGCTTTTGTGAGGTGGCCGAGCTTTTCATAGGGCCGGAAGGTTCCATAGGCGCCGATGCATTTTTCGTATTCGGTGTGACCGCAGCAAAGTCCCCGATGCTCCGGACTGCAAGCCGAAAGAATGGGGGGAACTTCGCAGGGCTCGGCAGGCAGCGCGGGGGTCGGCAGGGGAAGCGGACCCTCTCCGGGTTCGGCGGGAGTTTCCTCGCAGAGCTCGGCAGGCAGCGCGGGGGTCGGCAGCGGGAGCGGCCCCTCTCCGGGCTCGGCGGGAGTTTCCTCGCAGGGCTCGGCAGGCAGCGCGGGGGTCGGCAGGGGAAGCGGCCCTTCTCCGGGTTCGGCGGGAGTTTCCTCGCAGGGCTCGGCAGGCAGCGCGGGGGTCGGCAGCGGGAGCGGACCCTCTCCGGGCTCGGCGGGAGTTTCTTCGCAGGGGCAGTGATGAAGCCCCTCCGTTTCTTCTGGCAGCTGGCTGCGGTACCGGCTTGGCGCATTGTTTGCGATATCCTCGGGGTCACCGCATCCGGCGCACCGGGGGCGAAGAGCCCTTGCATCCGTAATGTTGGCAAGGCTCTCCGCAAGGGTGCTGCGCATCTGTTCGGATGTTTTTTTCGTCATCTCGGGTGTTTCCGGCGGAGCGGCCTCCATGGCGGAACCGGTGAGAAGAAGCTCCTCTGTTTCTTCCGCTTTTGCCTCAGCGACGATTTCCGGACCGCTGACGGCCGCCGCTGCGGCGAAGATTCCCGCGGTAAGATCGGCGGCCACCGAGGCGGCAAACCCTGCGATCATGGCGGAAGAGGATGCGGGTTCGATCACCGCAGCGGGTGCAGGCTCCGGCGCGGGTGCGGGTTCGATCACCGCAGCGGGTGCAGGCTCCGGCGCGGGTGCGGGCTCGATCACCGCAGCGGGTGCAGGCTCGATCATCGCAGCGGGAATAGGGTCCGGAATGACCGCGGCGGATGGCTTCGGCAGAGCAGAAGATTCCGCTTCCGGCGCGGGCTTTGGGTTGGATGGCTCGGGAGAGAGGCTTCTGGTTTCGGTGACTGACCGCAGGTTTTGTGCGAGGGTCGGCCTTCCGGGCGGGGTTGCCCGCTGATAGCTGAGCAGTTCGGCGCGGTAGCGCGCCATCAGCTGTTCCATCGTCGCATGGTCAAAGGTGCTCGGGTTGTTTGATCGTTGCAACGCGATTCCTCCTTATTCTTCGTGTTCTCACAGGATCATTCACATAGAGTATATGCCCGAATGCATGGCGAATAGTATCAAAACAAAGCGCAGAAGACCTGACAGCGACTGCAAAAGGGCCAGAGAGCCCCTGTGTCCCGGCCTGCCGCCAGAGAAAGGCCATGATCAAAATGCAGGATTCCGTTTTGCAGAGCGTCGTCTTTTCATATTGAGTCCCGGCGCAAAAAAGGGTATACTGGAAAAAACGACATTAATCGCAAAGGAGAGCGTTATGGAAAACCAATGGACCGAGCTGACCTGCCGCGTCGCCGTCGGAGACCTCGACGAGATGGCCGCCATTGCCCAGATGGTGGTGGGAGCGGGACTTTATATCGAGGACTACTCCGATCTTGAGGAAAAAACGCTGGAGATTGCCCACATCGATCTCATCGATGAGGAGCTGGTGGCGAAGGACCGCGCTCACGCGCTGATTCACCTCTACCTGCCGCCTGAGATGAGTCCTGCCGAGCCGATATCCTATATCGGGCGGCGCTGCGAGGAATGCGGCATCCCGGTGGAGATTTCGACCGAGGGAGTCCGGGAAGAGGACTGGTCAACCGCGTGGAAGCGGTATTACCATCCGATCGAGCTTTCCGGCCGACTGGCCATCTGCCCTTCCTGGGAGGAGTATCATCCCCGGGAGGGACAGAAGATCATCCGCCTTGATCCCGGTATGGCTTTCGGCACCGGAACCCATGAGACGACCCGCCTCTGCCTGAAGCTGCTGGAGCGTTCGCTGCGTCCCGGCATGAGCATGCTTGATGTCGGCACCGGCAGCGGGATTCTTGCCATCTGCGCCAGGCTGCTGGGCAGCGCACGCACCGTCGGGGTGGATATCGACGAGGTTGCGGTCCGTGTGGCGAGGGAGAACGCCGCCCTCAACGGCTGCGGTGAAATCGAGCTGATCTGCGGGGATCTCGCGGCCGACGTGACAGGTTCCTTCGACCTTATCTGCGCGAATATCGTGGCGGACGCGATTCTGCGCCTTTCGAAGGATTTGCCCGCCCTGATGCATGAAAACAGCGTCTGTGTCGTCTCAGGCATCATCGACACCCGCTGCGGAGAGGTGGAGGCGGGGCTGCGTGCCGCCGGGCTGGAACCGTTTGAAACCGAGCTGCAGAACGGGTGGGCGGCAATCGCCTGCCGAAAGGCGGGATAGACGATGCCCAGATTTTTTGTGGAGGCTCTCTCCGATACGGTGGTGATGACCGGCGAGGATGCGCGGCATATCTCCCGATCACTGCGAATGCGGGTGGGTGAATCTCTTACTCTTTGTGACGGGCGGGGAAACGAGGCCGAAGGAACGATCGTTTCTTTTTCCGCCGATGCGGTTTCGGTGCGTTTGGGAGAGTTTTATCCCAGCGAAAGCGAACCGAAAACCGAGGTGAGCCTCTATCTTGCAGTCTCAAAGGGGGACAAGCTCGAGCTGGTGGTGCAGAAGGCGGTGGAGATCGGCGCCGCGGAAATTGTGCTGCTGCTGACATCGCGCTGCATCTCCCGTCCCAAAGGCCCCGATGCGGAAAAGAAGGTCGCACGGCTGCAAAGGATTGCCCTTGAAGCGGCCAAGCAGTCGGGGCGCGGCAGGGTACCCGCGGTGCGCGGTATTCTTTCCTTTTCGCAGGCGCTCGACGAAATGGAACAATTTCCCGCTTCCTTCACACTGTATGAAGGGGAGTGCCCGCCGCTGCGGGCACAGCTTCCCGGTGCTCCCTGCAAGACCGCGCTGCTGATCGGCAGCGAGGGCGGCTTCTCCCCCGATGAGATTGCCGTAGCGCGCGCCCACTCTGTGTGTCCGGCGTCGCTGGGTCCGCGGATTCTGCGCTGTGAAACCGCGCCGCTCGCGGCTTTGTCGGCTCTGCTTTTTGCCATGGGTGATCTTGACTGACCCGTTTTTGGTCGGGGCGCACTCAAACGGAGGCTCTTCCGATTGGCGCCGGCGCTGCTTCGAAGCGGCTGTGCAAAATCTGCCAGTGCTTTTCCGGACGGAATTGGGCAGACTGTTGGTACAAGCGGGATATTCCGCCAACCTTTCGGTAATTTGGAGGCTTTCGAATGATGTTTAATCGAACCGCAATTTTGCTTCTCTGCACGGCCCTCGCGGCGGGGTCGGTGATTCCCGGCTGCTCTGCCTGCTCGCGGAATCTTGACGGCGCTTCCTCAATTTCTTACGCGCAGGTGGGAGATCCGGACGACTATGTTCCTGACCTTCCGAGCAGCAGTCTGCCCGACGGCTGGGAGGAAAGCTCCGCGCCGGAGCCGGAATCCGAGCCTGCCCTTGATCTTCCGGCTCTGGCAATGAGCGCCGACTTCCTTGCGATCGGCAAGCTCTCGAACGAGCCGGTGAAATGGGGCCCCGGCACCATTCAGGACGACCTGGGCCGTTCGACCGCCTGCACCGGCCTGCAGGATCGGTTTGGCAAGTATAACGCCTGCTTTATCGGCGCCGAGAACGAAAAGACCATAGCCCTGACCTTTGATCAGGGCTATGAGAACGGCTATACCACTCCGATTCTGGACACTCTCAAAGAGAAGGGGGTGCGGGCGGTCTTTTTTCTCACCGGACATTATGTCCGCAGCCAGCCCGAGCTGGTACAGCGGATGATCGACGAGGGACATATCCTCGGAAACCACTCGGACAGCCACAAGGTTTACTGCAAAGACCTCTCGATCGAGGATTCCGCCGCCGACGCGATTTGGATGCAGAACTACCTGCGGGAAAACTTCGGCTATGAAATGCGGCTTTTCCGCTTCCCGGAGGGGGAATTTTCCGAGCAATCGCTGGCTCTGATGCAGCAGATGGGCTACAAGAGCCTGTTCTGGAGCTTTGCCTACAACGATTGGGACCCGAACAACCAGCCTGATCCCGCGGCGGCCCGCGCGCGGATTGAGAAATTTCTGCATCCGGGCGAGATTATGCTGCTGCACTCGGTAAGTGCGACCAATGCTCAGATCCTGCCGGAGGTGATCGATCTGATCCGCGAAAAGGGCTATACCATCGGGCCGCATTCCGACTGGGCGGTGTGATCCGGACGGGGTGTTCAAGCGGCCCGGCGGAGCATTTTGACATGCCCGCATAAGCCGGGAAGCCGGGCGCGCCGCTCAGGCGGCATTCTTTTTATCTTATTTGTGCATATTGGAGCCGTTTCCTCACAATAACAGGGGCAGCCTCATTTTTGAGGCTGCCCCTGCAAACTGGAATTTGTGCTATTGAAGTCCCATAATAAAGAGTACCAATGCCATCACCGTCAGAACAGTCCAGCCGATATATCTTCCTGCAATTTCCCAATCGGACGGCTCTGCATGGTCTACATTGCGAATCTGCAATGCCAGATTCCAACGGAACAGCTCATCTGCAAACAAAATAGAAAGTGCATTGAGAACGCAAATGAACACAGCTCCAAACCATGCAAGCCATTCGCCCTTATGTGTCAGTTCGGGATCACTCATCAGTTCAAATATGGCAGATGCGGATGGCTTTACGGGATCGATTACATCCCCGTTTTCATCTCTCACGATTCCATCGCCGGTTGCATATGAAAATCCAAAGTTATCTAAGGTTCCGTCCTCATTGTACAGCCAATAGGAATCCCCAGCTTCCAAAACGCCCCCCCGAAACAGAATATCCTCTCCTTGACGAAGCTCCACACCAGTCATATATTCTGCCATTTCTTCGTCCTTTGGAATAGCTGTAGAGTCTTCTTTTGCCGTATAAGGGCCATAGATTTTATCGCCATGCTGAAATACAACGGTCTTATCCTCCGACACCGTAAAATGTGCCTGCTGCCCTTGGATTTTACCGGAATACACCGTACTGCCATTTTCTTGACTCGGGACAAGAATTATATCCTTATATTCAAATCCAACTCGTGAGGTTGTCATGGGGTAAACCACCGCAAATACCAGTGTCACAGCAATCATAAATATCAGGACACCTTTTTGATAGCGGTTCAAACTTTTAATTCTTTCCGTAGTCTTACCCCCATCCCAATTCCAGTTTATCATTCTTTCATGCTTGCATGTATTTTATCATACAGTCAAACCATTTTCAATGTTTGGTCAAAACGCCGGAGATTTCAAGCGTGCGCAAATAAAGCAAAAGGGTTTAGAGGGCCCTGCTCTTGACAGGACGGGGCTTTCCTGCTATTTTGATGATATTCTCAAAGGATAGGGGCTGTAACATGCGTCAATAACCTGCTGCTTTCCATTTGGAAGAACCGCGTGAGCACAGCGGCGGACTGCCGCTTTGTTTTGCTGCGCGCGGGGCAGGAAAGAGACGACTTGCTGCGGCCTTTTTTCGCGGCTTTTTGCCGCGCATCGCCCTGGACGGAGAAAAACGGCAGCGGAGAGGCTCTCTTTCCGCTGCCGTTTTTATTTGTCTGCCCAATGACGCCTGCTGCAAAGCGGGCCGGGGCGCGGAGGTCATTTTATGTCACAAATCCGAGTCAGCAACCTTTCCTTCTGCCATGCGGGGAGCTTCGATCCGGTGTTTCGGGAGGTATCCTTTGTCATCGACACCGATTGGAGGCTCGGCTTTATCGGCCGAAACGGCCGGGGAAAAACCACCTTTCTGCAGCTCTTGATGGGAAGATATCCCTACAGCGGCAGCATCGAGGCGCCGGTTTCGTTTTCGTCCTTCCCGTTTGAGGCGGAGGACCCCGGCGCTCCCGCACGGACGGTGCTGCGGGAGAGCGTCGCCCCCTACCGCCGGTGGGAGCTTGCCATGGAATCCCTGCTGAACGCCGGGGACGAAGATTCCCTGCGGGAATATGGGGAGCTGCTGGAGCGGTATCAGGCGGCCGGCGGATACACCGTTGATGCGTCGATTGAGCGGGAAGCTGGACTGATGGGGCTTTCTCCGGAGCTGCTCGACCGGCCATTTGACACCCTGAGCTATGGCGAGCGGACCCGCCTGCAGCTTTGCTCCCTCTTTCTCAGGCCCAACGGCTTTGCCCTGATCGACGAGCCGACCAATCACCTCGATGCGGCGGGCCGGGAGCGGGTGGCCGGTTACCTTGCCGCGAAGCAGGGGTTTCTGCTGGTCTCCCACGACCGGGATCTGCTCGACCGGACGGTTGACCATATTCTTTCGATTAACCGGGCGGACATCGAGGTGCAGCAGGGAAACTATTCGAGCTGGCAGGAAAACCGCGACCGCCGGGACAGCTATGAGCGGACCGAAAATGAGCGGCTGAAAAAGGATATCGCCCGGCTTCGGTCCGCCGCGCGTCAGAAAGCGGACTGGTCGCAGGTGCTGGAGCGCACTAAAATCGGACATAAGCCGGACGGGCAGCTTGCGCCCGACCGAGGATTTGTGGGGCACCGGGCGGCCAAGGCGATGAAGCGGGCGAAATCGATTGAAAAACGGCAGGAGAAGGCGCTTGCCCAAAAGGAAGGCCTTCTGAAAAATATCGAGAAGGCCGACGAGCTTCGAATCACCCCGCTGCCATGGCGCGGAAGGCTTCTGGCGGAGGCCCGGGAGCTTTCAATCAGCTATGGAAAGCCGCTCTTCGAGGGACTCAGCTTTTTCCTGGAGGAGGGAGACCGCGCCGCGCTGACCGGCCCGAACGGCTGCGGCAAGTCGAGTATCCTGCGGCTGCTGGTGGGCGAGGAGGTCCCGCACACCGGAATGCTTTCCAGAGGTAGGGGCCTGATCGTTTCCTATGTCCCGCAGGATGCTTCCTTCCTTTCGGGGACGGTGCAGGACTATGCCCTGCGGGAGGGGATTGACCGGAGCCTTTTCTTTACTATCCTGCGCAAGTTCGATTTCCCCCGGAGCCAGTTTGAGAAGGATATGGCGGGTTACAGCGGCGGGCAGAAAAAGAAGGTGCTGCTCGCCCGCAGCCTCTGCGAACGGGCGCATCTCTACATCTGGGATGAGCCGCTCAACTTTATTGATCTGCTCTCGCGGGTGCAGATCGAACGGCTTCTCGGTACGGCTTCTCCGGCCATGCTCTTTGTGGAGCACGACCGGAGGTTTGTCGAACAGACTGCCAATAAAGTCATCGCGCTGCGAACACAGCCGCCGGCTGAAACGGGAAAGGATCCATTGCCGGCAAACGGCTGAAGACGCACTGAATTTATCCCGCCTGAATCATTTGCCTGACAGCCCGTAACGGGGTGCGACTGCTTTGGCAGCATCCCTCTGCTTTCTGACGGGCGGCTGTCAGCATCCCGCTTCACCCGGTGCTTGCAGCAGGAGCTTTTCCGGGACGTTTCCGCCGGCAAAGCCGTCGGCTTTCTTGCACAAAAAGCGGCCCGCCGTCCGGCGGGCCGCTTGAAGCAGGAAGCTGCCGCTTCACTTTTAAATTTCCACAACCTTGGCGTCATCCGGTTCAAAGAGGCCGAGGCGCTTGGCGACGTTGAGGTACACCTGCGGATCGCCCGAGGTGCAGACGGTAAAGGTCCCGCGCTTCTTGGGAGAGAATGCGTCCTGTTCTGCGAGATAGCGCTGCACTGCCTTCGCCTGCTCAAGAGCGGGGTTGATGAAGGTAATCTCGGGGTAGCATTTTTTGAAATTTTCCTCGACAATCGGGTAATGGGTGCAGCCGAGGATGATATGGCTCACCCTGCGGCGGGCCAGAATTTTGTCAACCTGAGTGGTGATTTCGGCGTTGATCTCCTCCTCGTTGAAGTCGCCGCGGTCAACCAGCCCGGCCAGCAGCGGACTGCCCTGTGCAAAGACCTCGATCGAGGGATCGTGGGCGTGAATCAGCTTTTCGTAAGCGCCGCTTCTGGCGGTAAACTCGGTGGCGATCAGGCCGACTTCGCGCAGGCCGTCGCGGGCGATTGCATCGGCGGCGGGCGAAACGATGCCGATGATACGATAGTCAAAGCATGGGATCAGCCGGTCAACCAGGGTGGAGATGGTGTTGCAGGCGATCGCGGTTGTCTTGGCGCCTTGATCTCCCAGAAATTGCAGCATGTTTTTGCTCAGCTGGGTAATCTGCTCGGTCGTGCGGTTCCCGTAGGGGCAGTTGGCACTGTCGCCGAAATAGATGATGTCCTCGCCGGGGAGAAGACGCTGCAGCTCGCGCACGACGGTCAGGCCGCCGATGCCCGAATCCATTACGCCGATCGGACGATTGTTCATGGCCATCGGAAAAACCTTCCTTTCACTCTTTGTTGGGTTGAAAAAGCAGTCGCGCTCTTTCTAATCCATATCATAGGACGTTTGACTGGAAAAAGCAAGGGGAAAAAGGCCTGCCGGATGATACGGGGCTAAGCGGCCAAGCCTGGGAAAATCAGCGACGCCTGCGGCCGTAACGGCGGCGGTTCCGGTTGCGCACGATCATCAGGGCAATATAGAGGATCATCAGGACCGCGAGGAAAATGACGATGAATTTAAACCAGTAGGTGCGGGTCAGCCCGATCACCCGGTCGAGAAGCAGCAGCGCGCGGGAAGCCTCCGCCTGTTCCGCGCTGACCACCCCGACCACGCCGACCTTTTCTCCGGCGAGCACCAGCCGGACCTCACCGATCAGCTGGCCTTTTTCCACGGGGGCCTGCACATATTCCGGAAGGACAAGCTCATACTGGATGCTCGAGGCCTCAATGGCGTCGGGAATCAGAGCGGTAAAATTATCGGCGCTCATAATTCTCAAAAAATCCTTGCCCCAGGCAAGCCGGAGCGGTACTTCCCCGAAGCTCTTGCCCTTTTCGAGCAGCGTTTTGACCCGGAAGGTGGAGAAAGCCCAGTTGTAAAGACGGTTTGTTTCGTCAAACGCCGAGAAGGCGTCGTTGTCGCTCTGGGTGTCGGCGCCGCGGCTCGCCATCAGGACGGCGAGATAGCTGTAGCCGTTTCTTCTGGCCAGAGTGACCGCATAAGAACCCAGCGTGTGATGATAACCGGTTTTGATTCCGCTCACCGCGCTGTTGTAGTAAGGAGAGCTGCTCACCATCAGCCGGTTGGTGGTGTTCCAGTTGAGGTGTTCGTTGATGTTGGTCGGCCCGCCGTCGTAGGTGGTGGCGGTCATCAGTGCCTCAAAGCCCGGCAGGCTCAGGGCGTGCCGCGCGAGAAGAGCCATATCCCGGGCGGTGGTGTGGGATTCGGGATCGGGAAGCCCATGGGGAGAGGTGAATTTTGTGCCGGACATCCCCAGCTCCTGCGCCCTTTCATTCATCATTTCGACGAAGTAGGGCACCGAGCCGTCTCCGACGTAGTCGGCGATCATCATCGCAGCCTCGTTGGCGTCGCGGATCATCACAGCATACATCAGCTTTTGGATGGAAATTTCCTCATCCTTGTAAAGCCCCGCAAGCCGGATTCCGCCGAGCGAAACATTTTGGCGGTACATCTCATCCTGGATGTATCCGCGCATGGTCGCCATGGCGTTTTCCGGATTTTCAACCTTCTCGAGGGCAAGCACCACCGTCATCAGCTGTGCAAGGGAAGAAGGCTCGATCGGTTTGTCGGCATTCTGCTCGCAGATGACCATATCGCTGTCGAGGTTGATCAGATAGACCGACTCGGCGGCAAGATCAAAATTCGGGGTGTAGGCTGCCGCAAGGCAGCTCCCCCCGATTGTTGAGGTGCAAAAAACCAGCACAAACAGAAAAAGGAAAAATTTTTTCATGAAAATCTCCTCGGAATGTGGTATGATAAAACAGATACTTTTATTATAACAAAGAAACTGCTTTTTTCAAACTGTTCCGGCAGATTTTCGTCTGCGCGACGAATTTTGCATGATTACGACACAAAAGGAGAGACGGCCGATGATCTATGTCACGGGCGACACCCACGGCGATGAGACGCGCTTCAAGCAGTTTAAAAAACTTTTTCCCAAGCGGCGGGACCACCTGCTGGTCTGCGGGGATTTCGGCTTTGTCTGGGACGGCTCGGAGAAGGAAAAGAAGCGCCTTGCCCGTTTGGAACACCTTGACTGCATGATCCTTTTTATCGAGGGGGTTCACGACAACCTCGACCTCCTGGCCGCCTGTCCCGAAGAGGAATACTGCGGCGGCAGGGTCCGCCGGGTGGGAAAGAACATTCTGTGGATGCAGCGTGGGGAGCTTTTCACGATCGACGGGATGAAGATTTTTGCGCTCGGCGGCGGTGAAAGCGAAGATGCCGACGAGCGGGAACCGGGGGTCAACTGGTGGCCGCAGGAGCTTCCCTCCGTTGAGGAGCTGACCGCCGCGCGCGCCGTTTTGGAGCGCGCGGGGGACGAGGTGGATTTCATTATTACCCATCAGCCGCCCGACCTCGAGCTGGGACTGGTAGATCCCCGCCATCAACGAATCAATGCGCTGGGCGCCTTTCTGCGGGTCACTGCCGAGACGGTGCGCTACCGCCACTGGTATTTCGGCAGCGGTCACATCGACCGGACCGTTTCCCCCAAGATGACAGCGGTATTTGAAAAGGTGATCCCCTGCGGGGAAAAATAAAACAGACCATGTGCGGACTGCGGACAGTGTCAGCCCGGCCAAGCGGCGCAGGACAAACCGGCGCCGCAAAAGGTCCATCATGCGAAGGGCGCCGCGAAAAACCGCGGCGCCCTTTTACCGGCCGGGCTTGCGCCCGCCTGAGAGGCACATCTCGATTTCAGTTACCCATTCCCGGCAGAAGCAAAGGCGGCGACGTGCTGCCCATGCCCGCCTGAGGGTCATGTCCCGGTTTGGGTTGATCATTCCCGGTATAAACAGGGAAGGCGGCGATACACTACCAAAAGAGTGGTGAGGACGGCCGGAAATCTGCCGTTTCATCCGGAATTTTGCCGCGGAGGGAGCGTTTGAAATATGAAACAGCAGGTCCTTTATACAGGTGGGGAGATCATTACCCTGGATGCGCCGGCAAGAGCGGTGCTCACCGAGGGGGAGCGGATTCTCGCGGTGGGGAGCGAGGCGGCCCTTCGCCGGATGGCCGGCCCCGATGCGAGGGAATTCCCGCTGAAGGGACAGGTGATGCTGCCTGCATTTCTTGATTCGCACGGACACATCACTGCGTTTGCGGCCACCCTTTCCCTTGCACCTCTGGGCGGTGCGGGCAGCTTTGCGGAGATCGTATTGCTTTTGTCGAAGTCTGCGCGGGAGCATCCTGAACGCGAATGGGTGATCGGCTTCGGCTACGACCACAGCGTGCTGAAGGAGGGCGCTCATCCTGATAAGAAGCTGCTGGACGCGGCGTTTCCGGACCGGCCCGTGCTGATCTCCCATGCTTCCGGCCACATGGGAGCGGCGAATTCAGAGGCGCTGCACAGAATGGGGATTACAAGGGACACGCCCGATCCGGACGGCGGAAAAATCGGACGCGGCGAGGACGGCGACCCAAACGGCTATCTGGAGGAAACGGCTTTCACTCTCTACTCGCAGGCGGCTCCCGCCGCTCAGCCGGAGAAAATTGCCGATGATTTCAAAAGGGCACAGCAGTATTATCTCAGCTGCGGAATTTCGACTGCACAGGAGGGCTTTGCCCGCGCGGGGGAGATGGCGGTGCTCGCCGATCTCGCCGGTAAGAACCTGCTTACCCTGGACGTTGTGGCCTACTGCGACGCCGGGGAGGGGGGAGAACCGCTCCTGTCCCGGCTCTGCGGGAGAAAGGAGGAAAATCGTCTGCGGATCGGTGGATACAAGATTTTCCTTGACGGTTCCCCGCAGGCCCGGACCGCATGGCTCACCCGCCCCTATGAAGGGGAGGAAAGTTACCGGGGCTATCCGGTGCACACCGACGCCGAGCTGGAAGAAACGGTGCGCCGCGTATGCGCACAGCGGGCGCAGCTTTTGGCACACTGCAACGGGGATGCCGCCGCCGATCAGCTCATCTCCGTCTTCGAGCGGGAAAACCTGCGCTGCGCCGTCGCGCCACTGCGTCCGGTGATGATTCATGCCCAGATACTGCGCGCCGATCAGCTCGACCGGATGAAACCGCTGGGCATGATCCCCTCCTTCTTCGCGGCGCATCTCTGGTACTGGGGGGATGCCCACCGCAAAAATCTCGGAAAGAGAGCCTTCCGTATCAGTCCGCTGCACGACGCGGCGGCGCGGGAAATGCATTTCACCCTGCATCAGGACACCCCGGTTTTGCCGCCCAATATGCTGGAGACGATTTGGTGTGCAGTCAACCGCATTTCCCGCGAGGGGGTTTCGATGGGGGAGGCACAGCGGATTGCTCCGGAGCAGGCGCTGCGCGCGGTGACTCTCGATGCGGCCTACCAGTATTTTGAGGAGCGGGAGAAAGGCTCCATCACCCCCGGCAAGCGGGCGGATTTTGTCCTTCTCGACGGAAACCCCCTCACCGTCGCCCCGGGAGATATCCGCAGTCTCTCGGTGACGGGGACCATCCTGCGGGGAGAGATGGTGAATCAAGCATAGAAAAACGGAGCGGCCATGCGTCCTCCGCCTGATTCTCGCTGCTTCCTGCCGAGGCCACACCTTTTGCGCTGCCCGCACAACCTGAGGCCGTTCACTCGTTCCGCCTCTCCGCCTAAATTTTCCTTTTTCTGTTTGAGGCCTGCTTTTTTGCTGTCCGCACAGCTTGGGGATGTCCACTCGCACCGTCCCTCCGCCTGAAATTTTTCTGCTTGGGACTCGTTTTTTGTGATGGCCGCACAGTTTGGGGCTGTTCAAAAATGCAGCAGCCCCTGTTCTTTTTGGAGAAAAGCGATTATAATAGCGTTGAACCTTCGACTTTTTGAAAGGACAGAACGGGATGGACATCAAAAGGCTCAGCGACATTGCAACCGAGATCGGATTTCAGCTCCTGACCAGCGGTGCGGAGATTCACCGGGTTGAGGACACCATCTGCCGGATCGCCGGTGCTTACGGCGCCCGCGCCGATGTCTTTGCCATTCCCGCGAGCCTGGTGGTCACCATCGGCGATAGGGAGGGGCACACCTTTACCCAGACCAGACGGGTTTACCACAGCGACAGCAATCTCGCCCGGGTCGATGCGCTTAACGCCCTTGCACGCCATATCTGCGGGCAATGCCCGGAGGAAGAGGAAATTCTTGCAGAGCTGGGGAAAGTCAGAAATCTGTCCTGCTATTCCCTGCGTCAGCAGCTCGCGGCGGCGGCTTTGGGGGCGGGAGCCTTTGCGCTTCTCTTCGGCGGTGGAATCCCTGAAGCGGCCGCTGCGCTCGTGGTGGGGATTGCGGTGCGTTTTGTGGCGACGGTCATGGAGCGGACCGACGGAGGCTCCACCCTGAGCAATATTCTCGGCGGAGCGGCCTGTGTCCTCGGTGCGGGGCTTTGCTCGCTGGTTTGGAGGGGCCTCGACCGGGACACCGTCATCATCAGTGTGCTGATGCTTCTGGTTCCGGGGCTGTTGATGACCAATTCGATGCGCGACCTCATTGCCGGGGACCTTGTGACCGGGGTGATGAAGAGCGCTGAAGCTCTGCTTGTCGCCACCTGCGTGGCAATCGGAGTCATGTGCTCCTTGGCGGTTTGGCGCTGGCTGACCATGGGGGTGATGTGATGGGGGTTTTTTATGCGGCGCTGGCTTCGCTCGGCTTCGGCGTCTTTTTTAACCTGCGCGGCAGAAAGCTCTTTGCGGCGGCCGCCGGCGGCGGAATCGGCTGGCTGTTTTATACCCTTGCCGCCGCACAGGGCCCAATGATGCAGAATTTTATTGCAAGCCTATCCATCACCGCTTATGCTGAGATCATGGCGCGCACCCAGCGTGCGCCTGTTCCGGTCTATTTGACCCCCGCGCTGATCCCGCTGGTGCCGGGCGGCCCCATCTATCAGGCGATGCTGCATGCCCTCAACGGAGAAACAGACCTCTTTCTTTCTACCGGTCTGCTGGCGATGAGTGTTACCGGCGCGATCGCTCTCGGTGTGGTCGCTGCCTCGTCGGCGATGCGGCTGATCTTTCTCCGGCACCTGGCACGTCCTTCCCGATAGGTTGGATCGGAAAGCTTTTGGAAAATCAGCCGGGGGCGCGCTTAAAAATACGGCTGAAAAAGGTTCCATGATGGCTTCATATGAAGCCTGTACAGAAATGGCAAAGGCTTTTGCTCTGCAGAAGCAAAGGTGGAAGGCGCCTCCAAATGCATTTTTGCATTTGGAGGCGCCTTTTTTTTTTTCTAACGCTTTGGTGAATAGAACCGCCGGCCCTGCCGGCAAGGATAAAATGCCCTCGCTGCAAGGATAGAGCGAAGCAGGCAGCGAACAAGAACCTCTGGATAATGGGAAACCTACCGATAGAATGGAAATGGTCCGTTTGCGGGCTGCGGGGCGGGCGATGTATGAGGAGGAATTGTCGGCACTTGGTTTGCCGGTACAAAGCTCTTCCGGAGCTTGACTCAGGCCCCCGGATTCGCCAGAGGGCCTGACTATCGCTTTAGTGAAAAGAACCGCCGGCCCTGTGAGGCCGTAAACTTATTTTGCGGCGTCGGCAAGTGATTCCAAAATCGCATTGGCCAGCGCCTCAAGCTCGGCGGAGCGGTCGGGACGCAGCGAGGAGGCCATCGAGAGGCGCTCGCCCAGCACCGTCATGTTTTTAAGCTCGTTCTCAATAAATTTCTGCATCAGATCGCCGGATTTACAGGCCCAAGAGCCGTTTTCCACAAGAGCGACAGTGCGCTTCTGAAGGTTGAGCGCCTTCATATCAGACAGAAAGCTGTGCATGACGGGATAGATGCCGAGATTGTAGGTCACTGAAGCGAGAACCAGATGGCTGTACTTGAACGCCTCGGAAATGAGGGTGGAGACATGGGTGTTCGACACATCGTAAAGGACGACCCGGTGCATTCCCTTATCGCAGAGACGCGCGGCAAGGGACTGAGCGGCTGCTTCGGTGTTCCCGTACATCGAGGCGTAAGCGATCATAACGCCCTTTTCCTCCGGCTCATAGCGGCTCCAGAGATTGTATTTGCCGATCAGGTATTCGAGGTCGCTGCGCCAGACCGGACCATGCAGAGGGCAGATGATCTTGATCTGACTGAGGACGGCGCTGGCCTTTTTGAGCAGCACCTGCACCTGCGGGCCGTATTTGCCGACGATGTTGGTGTAATAGCGGCGCGCGTCGTCGAGCCAGTCGCGGTCAAAGTTGACCTCATCATTAAAAAGCTTGCCGTCGAGAGCGCCGAATGAACCAAAGGCGTCGGCGGAGAAAAGCGCACCGCTGGTGAGGTCGAGGGTTGCCATCGCCTCGGGCCAGTGGACCATCGGGGCGGAAATAAAGGTGACGGTATGCCTGCCGAAGCACCGGGTATCGCCTTCCTTCACCTCAATCTGCTCATGGCCGTCGATCTGGAACCCGAACTGGCGCATCAGCATGAAGGCTTTCTCTGTGGCGATGATTCCGGCATTGGGCCAGCGCAGCAGGACCTCTTCGAGAGAGGCGCCGTGGTCCGGCTCCATGTGGTTGATCACGAGGTAGTCAAGCGCCCGTCCTGCAAGCAGGTGTTCGAGATTTTCAAGCAGCTGGCGGCAGGCCGACCAGTCCACGGTGTCGAAAAGCACCGTCCGCTCGTCGAGAAGCAGATAGGCGTTGTAGGAGACCCCGCGGGGAATCGGGTGGATATTCTCAAAAAGGGTCAGACGGTGGTCGTTTGCACCGACCCAATAGAGGTCTTCGGTTACATGGCGGACACAATACATTGTTTTTCCTCCTCATCCGTTCGCTGACCGAGAAAGCGGCACAGCGCTTTTGCTCAGCTTATGATTCCGCGACAAAATATTTTTTGGCGGTGGAGCATTCCGGGCAGACCCAATCCTCGGGCAGCTTCTCGAACAGGGTTCCGGGAGCGATGCCATTCTCCGGATCGCCCAGCTCGGGGTCGTACCGGTATCCGCAGCCGAGGCAGACGTAGGTTTTGCCGATGGGCGCGGGGCGCGGCGGGGCCGGGCGCTTCATTTTGATCATGGGCGGAGCGGGAGCCTTGGCCTCGCCGTTGTCGAGTGCGGCGGTCAGTAAGGGTAAAATCTCCATGAGATCCCCGACGATGCCGTAGTCGCAGTTCTTAAAGATGGGGGCGTTGATGTCCCGGTTGATCGCCACAATCGTCGCTGCGTCCTTGATGCCCTTGAGATGCTGTACCGCGCCGGAAATGCCGCAGGCGATATAGAGGTTGCCGGAGAATTTCTGCCCGGACATCCCGACATAACGGTTGAGCGGGAGGTACTTGAGGCTTTCCGCAACCGGACGAGAGGAGCCGACCGCCGCTCCGGCCTGGATGGCCAGCGCCTCGATGAGCTTCATGTTTTCTTTGGCACCGATGCCCTTGCCGGCCGAAACAACCCGCTCCGCCTCGGCGATGGGGGTGTCGATCGGGATACCCACCGAAAAGTCATATCCGTCTTTGCGCAGAGCCGCCACCAGTGCGGCGACCCGGTCGGCGGCGGGTCCTTCCTGGAAGAGCTGCTTCTTGCGCAGGCCGGTGATCGGAGCGGGCTTTTTAAGGTTTTTTCCGCCGTCGGAGGACGTTTTCGGAGGCTTTCCAATCAGATGAGAAGCGATGACAACCCGCTGAATTTCGTTGGTACCCTCGTAAATGGTGGTGATTTTCGCATCGCGGTAGGCGCGCTCGACCTCCATCCCCTTGAGATAGCCGCTGCCGCCGAAAATCTGAAGGGCGTCGTTGGTGACCTCCAGCGCAATGTCGGAGGCATATTGCTTGGCCATGGCCGATTCCATTCCATAGGGCTCGTGATGTTCCTTAAGTTCGGCCGCGCTGTAGATCAAAAACCGCGCACAGCGCAGCTTGGTAGCCATGTCCGCGATCTTAAAGGAAATCGCCTGCTGAAAGGCGATCGGCTTTCCGAACTGGACCCGTTCCTTGGCGTGGGCGAGCGCGTGTTCAAACGCGCCCTGCGCGATGCCCAGCGCCTGGGCTGCGATGCCGATCCGCCCGCCGTCGAGGGTGGCCATCGCAATTTTGAAGCCGTCCCCTTCCTTGCCGAGCAGGTTTTCCTTGGGAACCTTGACATTGTTGAAGATCAGCTCGGCGGTAGCAGAGGAACGGATTCCCATTTTGTCGTAATGATCCCCATAGGAAAAGCCTTCCCATCCTTTCTCGACGATGAAGGCGGAGATGCCGCGGGTGCCGATATCCGGAGTGGTGACCGCGAATATGACATAAGTATCCGCCTTGGGCGCGTTGGTGATAAAGATTTTGTTGCCGTTGAGCAGGTAGTAGTCCCCTTTCAATACGGCAGTTGTCTCGGTGCCGCCCGCGTCGGAACCGGCGTTCGGCTCGGTCAGCCCGAAGGCGCCGATTTTTTCGCCGCGTGCGAGCGGAACAAGATATTTTTTCTTCTGTTCTTCGCTGCCATAGGCAAAAATCGGCCATGAGCCGAGAGAAACATGGGCTGAAAGAATGACTCCCGCGCCGCCGTCAACCCGGGCCAGCTCCTCCACCGCGATGGCATAGCTCAGTGCGTCCAGCCCTGCGCCGCCGTATTCCACGGGGTAGGGGATGCCCATCAGCCCCATCTCTCCCAGGTGCCGGATTGCCTCGTCGGGAAACTCGTTGTTCTGGTCAAGCAGGAAGGCAATCGGCTTGATCTCATTTTCTGCGAACTGTCTGATTTTGGCACGAAGCTCTTCGTGCGCCGGGGTCGTTTGAAACAACATGGGTCATCCTCCTTTATACTGTCATACTTTTTCTGTGTATACGGTAAAAAAGCAGAAAATCGATATTAGATAATTTTTATCCACTTTGAAAGAAGAAATACCGTCCGACTTCCCCTTCACTCACCGGAAAGGATCGCCGCAAGACTGTGCCGGCGCAGCTCCTGGTCCAGCGACTGCTGGATTGCCGCCAGCCGGCTGTGGATTTTGCAGTCTCTGCCGCAGCTTTGCCGCCAGGAGCATTGATAGCCCGGCGCCATACAGGCGTTGACCAGTTCGACCAGATTCAGTGCGGCCATCAAATCGTAAAGGGATTTATCCCGAAGGTCTGCTGTAAGGCGGCATCCGCCTTCGACTCCCCGGTTGACGGCGATGATCCCGACCCGCGAGAGCTTGCGCAGAATCTTATAGGCAAACTGCCGGGGAATCAGCTCCCGCTGTGTGATCTCGGCGGCCGTAACCAGTCCGCCTTCCGAGAGGGTGCGGAGAATCCGCAGGGCATAGTCGGCCTCCCTTGTGATTAGCAACAAAATCACTCCACTTTGGTATGAAATAGGATGGCTTTACCGTACCATTTTGGATAAAATTTGTCAAGATTAAAAGGACGGATTTTCTGATCTTTGGATACAGTCACAGAAAATGGGATGACAAATTGGGCAGAACGGGGAAAAGGTCGGGGCGCAATTGTGGGGCAAAAGAGCCTGTGTTATACTTTCTAAAAATCGGCGGACTTTCGAAGAGAGGTGGCGGCATGAAGAAAAGCAAGATGGTTCTTTGGGCGGCGGTACTGCTTGCGTTTCTGGCGGCCTGCGGGGGCGGCTCACGCCCCCATGAGGCAGCGCCGGAAAGGAAAACGATTGTCTCGGAGCCTTCCTCCACAGACGTACCTTTGGAGATTCCGGAGAAGCAGGCGGAAGCAACTCCTGTGCAGAGAGAACCGCGTGCGCTGGAGGTGATTCCCGCCCAACGGCTGAAGGGCATTTCCCCGGCTGCACGGGAGGCGGGGCTGGATCTTTATCTGCTCGGGGAGGACGGCGATTTCCGGCAGGCGCTGTCCTACGGTCAGCGCGAGCGGGGACAGGTGATCGCCGCCCGTCCGGGAGAGGACGGCCATGTCCTCGGAAGCTATCATACGGACAGGGAGAGCTGGGGCACTCTCAGCCCGCTGGACGGGAAAAGCGTCTGCTTCAACAATTATGAAGAGCTGGTCTTCGTCGATACCAAAGAATGGGTCGATACCGGCTTTGTGCTGGACTTTCAGCAGCCGCAGGAGCCGAACTGCCGGATTTCGAGCCTTGCCTTTGACCCAAAGCAGGAAGAGTATCTGGCGATCTATCAGGTTTCGAGCTATACGATGAGCAGCGACGGCGAGGTGCGCCCATGGATGACCTTTGAGAATAACGAGGACGTGGGGGCGCAGGACGCCCACATGGAATTCCAGCGCTTTGACCGGGACGGGCGCTTTCTCGAACGGGTTGTGACCGATTTGGAGCCGTACCTCCTCAACGAGGTCAGCAGCTGCCTGCCGAATGATTACCGGGACGGGATGCTGACCTTCCTGCAGAAGAGCTATATTGCCCGGCTGGTCCGGTATGACATTTCTACCGGGGAGGCTCGGTGCCTGCCCTGCGACGGCGCGGTGCTGGCGGGTGATGTGTCGGTTACCTACCGGTTTCAGTACAATGAGCCGGGCGGCGTCTTTTTCTATGATTGGTATGAAAATGGGGAGAAAACCGCTTCGCTGGAACTGGAAGAGGATTTGGATCTGTTGACCCTTGGGATTGGAAACGCCGCATATCCGATGGAGCTGGCCGAGCTCGACCCCGAGGCCCGCAGGCTGGTGATGTGCTCGAAGGACTATATTTTTCACTGCCTTGACTTTCAGAGCGGAACCGCCGCGGTCGAATACCGGTATTCAAAGGATGTGATGGGAGCGGCGCTGACGGTCAGCCCGGACGGACGGTTTTCGGTTCACCGCATCGGATATGAGGCGGGCGGCGAAGCCTATTTTGAGGAGCTGGCCGCATGGGATGGACAGGCGGGGCGCGCGGTGCGTCTTGGTGTGCTCAATAACGCATCGGACGAAGCGGTCACATGGGACAATCAGTATGTAGCGCGCTATCTCGGCAGGGTGGAGAGCTGCCGTCTCGAAACCGGGGAGTGGCGTGTCGTGTTGTCGGCCGGCGAGGATGGCGGGCGGCTCGCGGGAGAACGCCTCCTGGAGCTGCGCTATGACGCGGAAAACCGGCTGCTTCTGCTCCTGCACACCCCGTATTTTGACCCCTTCGCTGAGAACTTCTCGGGGGAAACCGATCCGAAGACGCTGGTACTGGATGTCTACTCTGAGAACTGGGAGCTGCTTCGTTCCTTTGATACCGGAGTGCGGGCCCCCTATTCCCTGAAAGCCTATGGCCCTTACAGCCCGGATTTTAGGCTGGAGAACGGCAGCGCGGTTCTGTGGGATGAGGACCGGCGGCAGAATGTTGTCCTCCTTTATTATGAGAACGGGGAGGATGGTGTGTAGCCCTGGACAGGATGCGGCGAAGTGTTCCGGCTCTTAAAAAGCGCGGCTTAAAAGCCCCATAAGCACTTCATGCGGGGCCGGCGCCTAAAGGGGCGCCGGCTTCTTTTGTATAGCTTTAGCGCACAGAACCACCAGCTCTGCCGGTGAGGGAAAAAGCTTTCGCTGCAAGAATAGAGCGAAGCGAGCAGCCAATAAGGAACTTTGGATGGCAGAAAACCTATCGCTAGAGGGGTAATTGTCCATTTATGGGCTGCGGGGCGGGCGATGCAAGAGGAGAAATTTCGGCGCTTCTCGAGAGGTTTGCCGGTACAAAGTCCTTTCAGGACTGACTCAAACCCCGGCTTCACCGGGGATCATGGCGGCTGTGCATCATAGACGCCCCTCTCAGGGGAAGCCAAAAGTAAGCGGAACAAAAAGGACCCTTCACAAATGTGAAAGGCCCTTTTCTTTGTTCAGGCGGCAGGATTACTCCTTCTCGCCGTCCTCCTCGCTTTCTTCTTCCTCGTCGTCGAAGTCGAACTCGAGGTGTTCGCCGCAGTTCGGGCAGTCCATTTCGCCCTCATCGACCATCCCCTCGTCGAGGTAGATGCTGTCGCCGCAGCTCGGGCAGACGATTTCGTACAGGTCGCCGTCGCAGCAGTCGCAGTCGTCTTCATCCTCGTCGTCTTCTTCGTCCTCGTCGTAGACAATCTCTTCGAGACCGTCGAGGTCTTCGTCGATCATATCGACCTGCTCGCCAAGCTCGCTGACAACCTCCTGCAGGTCAGAGACCTCAAACGCAATGTCGTCAAGCGCTTCAATCATCGCGTTGAACAGTTTGCCTTCCTTGCTGGAGGGGTCAATCTCCAAGCCGGCAGCCAGACCCTTGAGGTATGCGACTCTTTCGGTAACGGTCATAACAAAGTCCTCCTTTATCAAAACATCAAATATGGGAAACGCGGCATGGGTTTAGGCGCGCTCAAGATATTCGCCGGTACGGGTATCGACGCGGATCATTTCGCCCTCGTTGATGAAGAGCGGAACCTTGATCTCAGCGCCGGTTTCGAGGGTGGCGGGCTTGAGGGTATTGGTGGCGGTGTCACCCTTGAAGCCGGGGTCGGTCTTGGTCACCTGCAGCTCCAGGAAGGTGGGGGGCTCGACGCCGAACACGACGCCCTTGTAGGAAAGGATCTTGCAGTCGATGTTCTCTTTGACAAATTTGAAGTTGTCACTGAGCTTGTCGGCGTTAATCGGGATATTCTCGTAGGTTTCGTTGTCCATGAAGTAGTAGAGGTCGCCGTCGCTGTAAAGGTACTGCATGTCCTTGCGCTCGATGTAGGCGGTCGGGAACTTTTCAGTGGGGCTGAAGGTGCGCTCAACCACCGCGCCGGAGATGACATTGCGGATCTTGGTGCGGACGAAGGCCGCGCCTTTTCCGGGCTTCACATGCTGGAATTCGATGATCTGAAAGACGTTGCCGTCCATATCAAAGGTCACGCCGTTGCGAAATTCGCCTGCAGAAATCATAGGGTTGCTCCTCCTTGAGAATATTCTCTACATATACAATTTATGATAGCCGATAATCTGTGTTTTGGCAAGTACACAGGCGGAAGATTTGGTAAATTTTTTGCATTTCCTTTCTTTTTTGGCCCGTGTTCCATCCCCTAAAGCACAATCAGCTCTTTAGGACTGCGGGTGAGGTCCTCGCAGCCCAATTCGGTGACACAGACGATATCCTCAATCCGCACCCCGAACCTTCCCTCGAGGTAGACGCCGGGCTCGACGCTCAACACGTTCCCGGCTTCGGCGGTGTCCTTCGAAAGAGGGGAGAAGTTGGGAGACTCATGAATCTCCAATCCGAGAGAATGTCCGAGAGAATGCCCGAAGCAGCCGCGGTAGCCCGCCTCCTCCTCGATGACGCGGCGGGCGGCGGCATCGACTTCACGGCAGGGGATCCCTGCACGGATCGCGGCAAGCCCCGCCTGCTGCGCCCGCAGCACTGTGTCGTAAACCCGGTGCATTCTGTCGTCGGCATAGCCGATGGCGACGGTGCGGGTCATGTCGGAACAGTAGCCGTCCTTTTTTGCGCCGAAGTCAAGGGTAAAGAAATCTCCGGCTGCCAGCGGCTTGTCGGTCGGAACTCCATGCGGCATCGAGCTGTTTGCCCCCGATACGGCGATGGTGTCAAACGCCTCTCCCTCGCTGCCGAAATCCCGCATGATTCGAATCAGCTCGTTGGCAGCCTGACGCTCGGTGACACCCGGCCGCAAAAAATTCAAAAGCTCGGCGAAGCTCCGGTCGGTGATCGCCTGCGCCGCGCGGATCGCATCCAGTTCGCCGGCTGTTTTGACCGCCCGCTGGCTGCGGATGGCCTCGTCGAGGACGGACGAGGAGAGAAGCCGTACCCCTTGAAGCTCTTCCTGAAAGCGGGAAAAGTCGGCCACCGTCATCCGCTCGGTTTCCACGGCGAGGGATTTCACGCCGCGTGCGCCGAGCAGCTCCCGGAGCTGGTCGTAGAGGCGCTCCCGCAGGATGACTCCGCAGCCCTGCGAAACCCGGCGTGCCCGCTCGATATAGCGGAAATCAACGAGAAGAACCGCATCGGTGCGGGTTACCAGCAACGCCCCGTCGGAGGAGGGCATTTTGGTATAGTATCGGCGGTTAACCGGCGAGATAATCAGCGCCGCATCAGCTTCCTGCGGAAAATTGCGCTGAAGAAGCTCAATGGCTGAAAGGTTCATATCGGCTCATCCTTTCCCTTGGACTGGAGAAAGCTCTCATAAATCTGCCGCATGGTCCGCGCATCCTCGGCCTGCGTTCCGGCTGATTCGCAGATGATGACCGGATGGCAGCCCTTTTGGGCAGTCAGCTCGGCGACCGGCTCAAAGTCGGGACCATAGTGGGTATCCGCGAAGGTGAGGTGGCATTTTTCGCCGCCGTTTTCGGTATACTGGATTTTGGAGAAGTGGGCATGGTATTCCCTCAGGCGGGAGAGGCCCAGCCTGTTCTCAATCGCTTCGAAGACCGCCGCGTAGTCGGCAAAGCTTCTGAGCCCGCCGAAGGTGCGGGCGTTGAGATGACCGAAATCGATGCAGGGAAGCATCCGCTCATCGAGCGAGCAGAGGGCGAGCACCTCATCGACGGTGCCGAGCTGATTGACCTTGCCCATCACCTCCGGGCAGATCCGGACGCTGTCCAGCCCCTCGGCGTCGAGCGCATCAAGCGCCCACCGCATCGATTCCATGGCCAGAGCAAGCGCCTGTCCGCGGGAAAGCTTGGCACAGGAGCCGGTATGCACCACAATGCGTTCTCCCCCCATCGCCTTGACCGCGCGCGCCGACTGAAGGATATAATCGACCGAGTTGCGGCGTTTCTCCTCCTCGAGCGACGAAAGGGAGATGTAATAGGGTGCGTGCAGGGAAAGAGCGATATCCCGTTCGGCTGCCAGCGCGGCAAGCCGTCCGGCGGTGTCGCTGCTGATCCGAACCCCGCGGCCGCACTGGTATTCAAAGGCATTGAGTCCGAACTGCGCGAGATATTCGGGAATCTGTTCCGTCTTTTTATAGCCCATCGTCGTGAAACTTTCGGAGTTTCCGGCGGGGCCGAAGCGGGCAATGCGGTTCATCGAGGCTTCCTCCTTTCATAGGCGCGGAGAATCGGGCGTTCCAGACGGCGCTTGAGGCGGAAAAACCAGCCCGGCTCCGGCTCGATGGGATCGACCATCAGGCAAAAGACACCGGCCAGACGGGCCCCGATCACGTCGGTAAAGATCTGGTCGCCGACGGCGGCCGTCTCCCGCGGAGAGAGGCCCATATGGGCACAGGCGCGCAAAAAGCCGCCGGGCAGCGGCTTTTTTCCGTCGGCCTCAAATGCAAGGCCGAGCATTCCGGCAAAAGGAGAAACCCGTTCGGGATGGTTGTTTGAGAGAACGATCAGGCGCAGCCCTGCCCCGCGGGTCCTTTCTAGCCACTCCAACACGCCGGGCGCGGGGCGGGGGTTGTCATGGGTGGTCAGGGTATTATCCACATCGAGAATGATTCCGCGGATTCCGCGCGCCGCAAGGGCGGCAGGGTCGATCTCGGTAATCCTGCGGCGGCGCTCATCGGGATAAAAAGGATTTTTCATCTTTGTTTTCCCCGCTTTTGGAGCAATTATTTCCACAGGCCGCTGGCAATCAGAAGATTGGCCAGAAAGTAGAAGAAAAAGAGCATCCCGGCTACCCCGCACAGGCAGGTATAGACCCGGTAGCGGTCCTCGCCCGACTTGCGGTCGGCGCGGGAGAGCAGAATAAATCCTGCAATACTCAGCGCCAATAAAAGGGCGCTCATGGGAAGATTGATGACCATCATGGCAGTTTGCCTCCTGTATAGAAAAATAAACCGGAATCAGTCGGCCGAGCGCCAGCGCTTCGAGACGCCCTGAATCATGGAAACCATAACCAGCGCCACAAGACCGGCGGCAAAGCCGTTGTTATAAAGATTGTATCCGCCGCATGGTGCAGCGGTCGCCAGCACTACGGCCGCGTGCAGCAGCCCGGCCAGTACGCCGTAGTGCGCCCCGAACTGTCCCGAAATGGGGGCCAGAGCGGTGCCGAAGAGGGCGGCAAGCTGCATGCCGGGGTCGGTATTCGAAGGAATCATGATGTGCGAGGCGATGAAGACGCCCGCCATGACCGGGATGGTGTTTTTGGGATGCTCTCCGGCCGCGCCGAAGCCGATCGAGGTGAGAATCGCGCCGACAACCGGCCCGTTGAGATCGCCGCCGATCAGCAGGATGTAACCGAGCGACACCAGGCCCATCGCACCCATGTTGACCATCGCCGCGCCGACGCCGTCGGTGATGACGAAGTCGGTGGGGGCGCGGCCCGAGTGACGCATGATCCGCAGGTATGCCAGAGGATTCCACCCGCAGAGCCAGAGACCGGCGAGGGTGAGAGCGACGATCAGCAGGATCAGATAAAGGAGCACCGGGGCCGGAAGCCCTTCCTGCCAGATCATCTGTGTCTCGATTGATCCGCCCATCGCCTGAATGCTGGAGGCGATGATCAGCGCCATCAGCCCCCCCGCGAAGCCGTAGTTGAAGAGGGTGTAGCCCATGTGGGTCGAGAAGGAGTGCTCGGCAAGCGGGATAATCAGGTACCCGATCAGCGCGCCGCCGAGCAGGGCAACCGCCATACGCACAATAAACGGGAAGGATCCGTGCAGCATGAGGTCGCTGACAATCGGCGCTAGGGTGGTCGAGAAGAGTGCCGCGTTGGTATAGCGGGCCATCGGGTGCCCCTTGATCCGGGAATAGAGCCAGACACCGAGGAAAAACGGCAGGATATTGACCGGGTTTTTGCCGAACAGGGCAAAACCGCCCATCAGAAAGATCATCGCAATGGTGCTGCCGGTGTAGGGGGTTTTAATCCAGAGGGTCAGCGCAATGGAGATCAGGGTGACCAGTCCGGCGTTGACAAAGGCTGCACCGATCGATCCGATCACAAAGTAATCGGTCAGCAGAATGTCCTCGCAGAGGATGTACTCCCGCAGGCCGATCAGGATATTACCGGGACTCTCGCAGGCGAAGCCCATCGCGATCAGGGAGATTCCGAATGCGACGCACATGTATTTTGAGATGGCGGCGTTGTTGGGCGGGGGTGCGATGGCGCGGCGTATTGACATGGGCACTCCTTTCGGGAAGATTGGTTTGGTCGGACGGCAAAGGCGCGTGCAATGCCGCCGGTTCTTCGGGTATGGCTGCTGCTTCGGTCGCGCAGCACAGGCAAGACCATACTTTTCTATTATAACGGATGGCGGGGCGGAGAACATCCCTTTTTCAGAAATTTTTATTTTTGTTCATATTCCCGGAGGCTTCTTCCGGCCTTTGCCTTGCGAAATACAATGGAATCGACTATAATGACAAAAACGGAAAACGTGAAGTGGAGGAATCCGTCCGATGCGAATCAGAAGAAAGCAGTGGGCGCGTCCCGAGCTCGCCGTCTGCCCATTTTTTGTGGCCCATCCCGAAGAACTCAAGGGCCGGTGGAACGGGGCGTTCGTCCGGCCCGGTCCGATCACCCTCGAGCTCGGCTGTGGAAAAGGCGGATTTATCGCACAGGCCGCGTTTGAGAGTCCGGAGAAAAATTTTCTCGGGGTCGATCTCAAGAGCGAGGTCCTCGGCCTTGCCAAACGCAACGCCGAGCGAGTCTTTGCCGCGGGAGGCCGCCCGGTCGATAATCTGCTGCTCACCGCACAGAATATCGAGTGGATCACCAACATTCTGTGCGTGGAGGATGAAATCGAGCGCGTTTACATCAATTTCTGCAACCCGTGGCCGAAAAAGCGCGATGGCAAGCACCGACTGACCCATCCCCGCCAACTGGTGCAGTATCTCACCTTTCTCCGGCCGGGCCGCCTGCTGACCCTCAAAACAGACGACGACGAACTCTATGAGGCGAGCGCCGGATATTTTGAGGAATGCGGCTTCACGATCCTTGAGCGAATCGGGTCGCTGCCCGAAGATCACCCCGCTTCCCGAATTATGACCGAGCATGAGCGGATGTTCCGCGGAATGGGGCTGCCGATTCACTACATCACTGTCACACCAAAGGAGGCAACGCCATGAAACAGCCGATGATCCTCGTCACCGCCGGATATCAGATTGCCAAAAACGGCACCCGCCAGCGTTATCTGTACCAAAATTATGCCGACGGCATCCGCGGGGCGGCAGGCTTTCCGCTGCTGCCGCTCGACGGCGGAGTCTTTGCCGCTGAAAGCGCCCGGATGTGCGACGGCCTGCTGCTCACCGGCGGACCCGATATCGAGCCGGCCCGCTATCATCAGGAAACGGACCCGCTCTGCGGCCCGCTCGATCTGGAACGCGACGCTGAGGAATGGGCGCTGCTCGACGCCTTTGTCAAGGCGGGCAAGCCGGTCTTCGGCATCTGCCGGGGCCTGCAGGTGATCAATACCTTCTTCGGCGGAACCCTCTATCAGGACCTGCCCAGCCGGCTCGGCGTGCAGCACAGCGGCGGGGTGGTTCATTCCCTTGCCATTGAGGAGGGTTCGTTTCTCTTCCCGCTCTACGGGCGGGAATCGGTCAGCAACAGCTACCATCACCAGTCGATTGACCGGGTAGCGGAGGGCTTTGCCGTTGCCGCCCGCAGCGGGGAAATCGTCGAGGCAATCGAGCACCGGAGCATGCCGGTCGCGGCGGTGCAGTACCACCCTGAACGGATGACCGGCCGGGAACGATTTGCGGAGCATGGCCCCGACACCGCGCCGCTGTTTGCGTGGTTTGTGCAGCAGTGCATGGACGGGAAAAAGCAATGAAGGAAAAACTGCACAAAGTTTATGTGGTGCAATTTTGCTTTCTTACTACTATACAATGATATGAAAATGTGTTATCATGTGCACGAAACAGGCCAAACCAACGACCGAGAGTGAGGAGACGATTTCATGAAAGCGTATCAGGAGATGAACCGCGGGGAGCTGACCGCCGAGCGCGCGGCGCTTCAGCAGGAGTTTGACGGCTATAAGGCCAAGGGGCTGAAGCTCAATATGGCGCGCGGCAAGCCGGGCGCCGACCAGCTTGCCCTTTCGATGCCGATGCTCGACGTGCTCAATTCAGGGTCCGACTGCAAGGATGAGGGGATCGACTGCCGCAATTACGGCGAGCTGACCGGAATTCCCTCTGCCAAAAAGCTGTTTGGAGAGGTCATGGGGGTTTCTGCCGACGAGATCATCATCGGGGGTTCGTCCTCGCTGACCATGATGTACGACTGCATGTCCCGCGCCATGCTCAAGGGAGTCCTCGGCTCCGAGAAGCCTTGGGGTAAATACGACAAGGTCAAATTTCTTTGCCCGGTGCCCGGCTACGACCGGCATTTCACCATCTGCGAGTTTCTCGGCATCGAGATGATCAATATCCCGCTGACCGAGTGGGGCCCCGACATGGACCTGATCGAGAAGCTGGTGGCCGGCGATGAAACAGTCAAGGGCATGTGGTGCGTGCCGAAGTATACCAACCCGCTGGGCGGCACCTACTCCGATGAAGCGGTTCGCCGTATTGCGGCGCTCAAACCCGCGGCAAAGGACTTCCGCATCTTCTGGGACAATGCCTATGCGGTCCACCATGTCTATAAGGATACCCGCCTGCTCAATATCCTCGACGAGTGCAAGAAGGCCGGAAATCCCAACATGGTCTACATGTTCGGCTCCACCTCCAAGATCACCTTCCCGGGCGCGGGCGTCGGCTATATGGCGATGTCGAAGGAGAACGTCGAATTCACTGCGAAACAGCTCAACGCCCAGGCGATCAGCTGGGATAAGCTCAACATGCTGCGTCACGTCCGCTATTTTAAGAATGCCGATGGACTGCGTGCCCAGATGGACAAACATGCCGCGCTGCTGCGTCCGAAATTTGACGCGGTGCTGAAGGCTCTCGACTCCGAACTGGCGGGCCGCGGCGCCGGGCGCTGGGTGAAGCCGGACGGCGGCTATTTCGTCACCTATATTGCCGAAAACGGTTGTGCCAAGCGGATTGTATCCCTCTGCAAGGAGGCGGGAGTCGTGATGACCAATGCCGGCGCCACCCATCCCTACGGCAAGGACCCCGACGACTGCTATATTCGCATCGCCCCGAGCTTCCCGACCCCCGAAGAGCTTTCGCTCGCAATGCAGATCTTCTGCGTCAGCGTCCGTCTCGCTACCGTCGAGAAGCTGCTCGGCGCCTAAGCGATCGTACGGAAAAGCGGTCGGCCATCCCCGATTTTCGGGGATGGCCTTTTTGTATCATGTGTTCAGCAGCGAGTTGAAAGGAGCATTTCATGAAGGGAGGAATCATCCGCTGCACGCAGACCGAAGAGACGTGTCCCGGGACAAGAGACTTCAGGATTTTGTGCGGGAAACAAGGAGCTTTTGAGACGGTTGAGAAAGAAATTGAACCGGTGGGCTTCTGTTCCTGCGGGGCTTCCCGGGAAAGAAGGCGGCATTTCGTGCGAAGGAGATGGCGGCGCGCGGAGCGGATACCATCGCTTTTGCCTCCTGCATTGACAAAGGGATGAAGATCGGCTCTCCCTGTCCGTTTGCGGCTGAAAGAGGGTGACGGGTGGCCGCCCCCGTCGGGGTGAGGATCAGGATTCTCGGCCACACCCGCTGTGATAACGGCCATGCCGCCCCTGAAAGAGGGGACGCGCCGCTTGCCGGTCTAAAATCGCGGATGGGGCGTTGAGATCAGAAAAAATGGGCAGGGGCGGCTGAAAGCCGTCCCTGCTCATTTTCCAAAGAACGCTCCGGAAAAGCACGAGCCTCTTGCTTGAGCGAAAGGCCCCCGGAGTTCCGGCCTTTTGTTCAATCCTTTTCAGGCAGCTCTAAAAATTCGGTGTAGCCTTCCTTTTCAAGGGTTTCCTTCTGATGGCGGATGTTCTTAGCACGGTAGACAATCAGCGCTGTTTCTCCTCCGGCGCGAAGCTGGGCCGCCCTTTGAAGCGCGCCGAGCAGTTCCTCGCGGCCGATCTTTTTGTCAATCAGCAGGGCGGTGCGTTTTTTCTGATCGGGAATCCGGTAGCCGCGCTCCTTCAAAAGGGTGATAATCCGTTCGAAGCCGATCGAGAAGCCGCAGGCGGGCACCTTGGCGTTGGTGTACTTGCCGATCATTTCGTCATAGCGGCCGCCGCCCGCCACAGAAGAGCCGAAATCGGGCAGTTCGATCTCAAAAATCGGTCCGGTATAATAGGACATTCCGCGTACAAGGGTGGGATCAAAGACGATCTGCATCTCTCCCACCGCCGTCGCCCGGGCACAGTTGATGATATATTCGAGATCGGAGAGCACCGCAGGGTCGAGGAAACCGTCGAGCCTGTCCGCGCAGAATTCGGTGCAGCTCATCCCCTTGCCGAGGTTTTCGAAAAATGCACAGTAGCGTTCGACCGAAGAAGAATCATATCCGGCCCCAAGCAGCTCCGCCTTCACCCCGTCAAGCCCGATCTTGTCGATCTTGTCGAGGATGATGAAGATGTCGTCGTAATTTTCCTCGGCGAAGCCGCAGCAGGCGGCCATTGCCTTAAGGATGCGGCGGTCGTTGACTTTAACCTTGAAATTAGAAAATTCGAGCTGGGCGAGCATCGAGGCGGTGGCGGAGATCAGTTCGATTTCCGCGAGGAAAGAGCCTTCTCCGAGAATATCGATGTCGCACTGGGTGAACTGGCGGAACCGTCCGCGCTGCGGACGGTCGGCGCGCCAGACATTGCCGATCTGCATGGCCTTGAAGGGGACCGGAAGCTGCGCCATATTATTGGCATAGAAGCGGGAAAGCGGAACGGTCAGGTCATAGCGCAGGCCGCAGTCGCAGAGCTCGTCGGTGCCGTCGGCCTTTGCAAGCTTTTCACCGCGCTTAAGGATTTTAAAGATCAGCTTTTCGTTTTCGCCGCCCTGCCTGCTGGTCAGGTTTTCGATGTGCTCGATAGCAGGGGTCTCGATCAGCGAAAAGCCATAGCTGCCATAGGTGGCCTTGATTTTGCCCAGCAGGTATTCGCGCAGCTGCATGTCGGCGGGAAGCTGCTCGGGCATCCCCTTCATCGGGGTTTTAATATACTGCATGTTCGTCCTCCTTCGGAATGGGCCGCGCGGAGAGACAGCGCGGCGATATGAAGCTATTATAACATAAGAGGCGGGAGAGCGGCAGAGAAATCGCAAAAAATTTCCGCAGAAGCTCCGGATATCCCCGCTCCTTCCAAAAGAGATTTTTTGGGGATTTTCGATGTGTGCAAACAAAAAAGCGGACCGGCTCAACACAAAAAGAGACAAAATTCCCTTGAATTCTTGCGTCCGCAGTCGCGATGCGCTATAATTTTATTACCGAATCCCTTGAATGGGTACGCCGAAACCAAATTGCGTCAGGAGGATTTACATGGGAAAGTTTGTCATCAAAACAACAAAAGCCGGTGTGAAATTTGACCTCAAGGCAGGAAATGGCGAAGTGATCGCAACTTCTGAGGTTTACACCACCGAAGCTGCATGCCGCAGCGGAATCGCCAGCGTGCAGAAGGCAGCGCCCGCCGCGGCGGTAGAGGACCAGACGGTGGAGAACTTTGAGGCACAGAAGCATCCAAAGTTTGAAGTTTACACCGATAAGGCCGGCGAGTACCGTTTCCGTTTGAAGGCAAGCAACGGGCAGATCATCGCAGTGGGCGAGGGCTACAAGGCGAAGGCCAGCTGCCTGAACGGAATCGAGTCGGTAAAGAAAAACGCCCCCGGCGCTTCGATTGTCGAAGCCGACGAATAAGGACAGCCGGAGGGATCAGACAGTGGATTTACAGGAACAGATCAAAAAGCTGCTGAACCGGATCGGTGAGGATGATTCCCTGCGGAGCCTTTTTCAGAAGGACCCGGTTGCGGCCGCGGAGAAGGTGCTGGGAATCGACCTGCCCGATGATATGATGGAAAAGATTATCGATGGAGTCAAAGCGAAGCTGTCGCTGGATCAGGCGGCCGGACTTTTTTCCGCCGCAAAAAAGTTTTTGTGAACAATCCGAACAAAAGGTGCAAAAAGCCGCCGCGGTAGTCCCGCGGCGGCTTTTTATCTGCGCTTATCCCACAAGCGTCTGGCCGAAGGCAAGCGCCCTCAGGTTCAGCTCGACAAACTGGGGCTTGACGTTTTCACGGATGATCTTCTCCCAGTCGAGCGATTCCAGACCCATCAGCTTGATGGTCGCTCCCAGCAGCAGGACGTTCATCGCCTTGGCGCCGCCGAGGCGCTCGGCCTCCGCGGCGGCATCGACCACAATGGTGGAAGCCCGGGCGCAGAGCTCATCCAGAATGCCCGCGGGGTATTCGGCCGCGCCCGAGAGCACCGGAGCGGACGGAATCTCATAATCGTTGACCACGACCTTTCCCTCCGGCCGGAGGTACTCGAGCCAGCGCAGGGCCTCCATCTTTTCAAAGGAGACGAGCAGATCGGCACCGCCCAGTTCGATGACCGGCGAGAGCACCTGTTTGCCGAAGCGGACCTGCGATGAAACGCTGCCGCCCCGCTGGCTCATGCCGTGGATTTCACTCATTTTGACGTCGTACCCGGCCTCCATCAGGCTGAGGGTCAGGAGCTTGGCCGCGAGAATCGTTCCCTGCCCGCCGACTCCGACGAGCAGCACGCTTTTGACATTTTCCATCTTACCGTTCCTCCATGCTGATCGCGTTGACCGGGCAGACCTGGGCGCAGACGGTGCAGCCCACGCACATGTCGCGGTCGATCCGGACCTTCTTTTCCCCGCGCACCGGCGAAAGGGCAGGACAGCCGCACTTGAGGCAGCTGCGGCAGCCGATACAGTTGTCCCCGACCTTCATCTTTTTGGTGAAAGCGGCGGAAAACTCCTGCTTGTCCTGCTGTGAGAACCGCTTGAGGACGCAGGGCCAGCGGGTAATGATGACCGAAGGCCCATCGACCGAGAAGGCCCAGTCGAGCGCCCCGCGCACCGCCTTGAGGTCATTCGGATCAATGACCCGGACGTTTTCGATGCCGATGGTGCGCACCATCTGTTCGACCGAGATGGCCGAGGCGGGTTCCCCCTTGATGTTGCGGCCGCTGCCGGGGTTTTCCTGATGGCCGGTCATGCCGGTGATGCGGTTGTCAAGGATAATGTTGACGGTGTTGGATTTGTTGTATGCCACGTCAATCAGCGAGTTGATGCCGGTGTGGAAGAAGGTGGAATCTCCCATGACAGAGACGACGCGGGTCTTTTCGCCCCGGCGTTCGAGCATCTTCTGCGCGCCGTGGCCGGAGGAGAAGGCACCTCCCATGCAGATGTTCCAGTCCATCGCATTGTAGGGGGCGGCGAAGGCAAGGGTATAGCAGCCGATATCGCCGGCCACCACCACATCCTTGCGGCGGCCCAGCTCGTAGAAGAGGCCGCGGTGGGGACATCCGGCGCAGAGCATCGGCGGGCGTCCGAGCACCTTCGAGCGGTCGTAATCGATGGTCGGACGGCTTCCGCCATGCAGGGCGCGGCGCAGCACATCGGGCATCAGTTCACCGCAGAAGGGGAAGGTATCCCGCCCATGGGGCTGGAACCCGAGCCGGCGGACCTCATCCTCTATGTAGGGATCATTTTCCTCGACAACGTAGACCGTTTCGACCGAACGGCAGAACTCCGCGATCTTCTTCGCAGGCAGAGGGAAGGTCATACCGAGCTTGAGGAAAGAAGCTTCCTCCCCAAAGACCTCCTTTGCATAGCAGTAGCAGATGCCGGAGGCGATCACGCCGATCCTGCCGGAGCCATTTTCGGCGCGGGTAAAGGGAGAGGATTCGGAAACCTCGGCCGCAGCCTCAACACGCTTCTGGAGAGTCAGACGCATGCCGCGGGCCAGAGCCGGAACGGTGAGGGTTTTCGCGACATTCTTCTGATAGGGCCGCACCTCGATCTCGGCGCGTCCGCCCGTTTCAACGATACTTTTGGAGTGGCAGACCCGGGTGGTCAGCCGCAGCAGCACCGGCAGGTCGAGCTGCTCGGAGAGGGAGAAGGCCGCCTTCATCATATCGAGGCATTCCTGACTGTCGGAGGGCTCGAGCATCGGCAGCCGCGCCGCCTTGGCATAGTTGCGGTTGTCCTGCTCGTTTTGAGAGGAATGCTGGCCCGGTTCATCGGCGGAGACGATCACCATGCCACCGTTGACGCCCATATAAACGCTGGTGAACATCGGGTCTGCGGCGACGTTCAGGCCGACGTGCTTCATGGAGGCAAGTGCGCGTCCGCCGGCAAGGGCCGCGCCATAGGCCGCTTCATAGGCGACCTTTTCGTTGGGGGACCACTCGCTGGTGATTTCCGGGTAGGTTGAGATGTTTTCCATAATCTCGGTGCTCGGGGTTCCGGGATAAGCCGCCGCGAAATGAACACCGGCTTCCCAGGCGCCGCGCGCGAGGGCTTCGTTTCCTGTCATCAGCTGCTTCATGTGCCAATCTCCTCTTTTCTTTCCGCGTCCGGCGCGGGCCGGCGCACCGGTGCGGCATATAAAGTTATTATAGCACAGGAAGCAACGAAGTCAATTCTTCATCGATGAAAAGCCGCAAAGCACGAAAGTGTTTCCCAGCCTTCGGAAGGCTGCTTCCCTTTTCCGCGCAGCAGCAGGGGCGGCTGCGGTTCGGGCGCTTCGCCGCCCGCCGCCTTCCATCCGGCAAGAAAGGCGGCCCGGACGAAGGTGAAAAGGCACTGCACAAGTTCATCGTATTCCCGCCGGTCGAGGAAAGCGGAGAAGGCCGCTTCAAAATCATCGGTCTGCATGCGATCACCTCAGTGGGATAATAACACGATACAAGATATAAAACAAGACAATATATTGTTTTAACATGTTTATAGATTGTCTACAAGCCCGCTGCCAGGAGATAAAATAATAGCGAGGGGGGGATGAGCCCGTGGACAAAAAGCATCATCAGGCCTTGATTCAGATCGGTCTAAATATTCTTTATTACCGCAAGTCGCGCGGGCTTACCCAAGAACAGTTGGCAGAATTGCTCGGTTATAGTAAAAATCATATTCAGCAGGTTGAAACTGCCTGCGCAGTTCCAAGCGTCGCGCTTCTGCTCGACCTCGCCGAGGTGCTGGATATCCCGCCGGGCAAGCTTTTTGAATTCAAATGAACGGTGAAACAGCCCGAACAGCGGGCGGCCCTTTGGAAAAACTCCAAAGGACCGCTCGCTTTGTGTCCAAGACAGCTTTAGAGCTGGTGCAAGCCACGCGTTTAACGTGTGGTTTTGATTGGGCTGGGAGGCCACCAGCTCTGCCGGTGGAGGCAGCCCGCAAAAAAGCCTTCGCTGCAAGCATCGAGCGAAGCGGGCTATTAACAGTGAGCTGCCGGTAATAGAGCAGTACCGTTAGAACAGTGGCTGCCCGTTTACAGGCTGTAGGGCAAGTGATGTGAATGAAAGAAATTTCGGTACGTCTTGAGATGTCTGACGGTGCAAGACGCTTAACGGTGCCGCCCTCCGCTCGGGCGCGCCGGGCACCGGACAGGCAGAGCGGGCGGGCCGGGAAAGGGGAACGGGAGGGAACGAGCGGCCTGAGGGCCGCCCGCATGTGATGCAGGTGAAATAAAATTCAGTGCCTCTTGAGAGGCTTGCC